>Ga0209506_1000018_pt1 | contig 195651 bp, 155 predicted proteins | sample AD_JPNHG2_MetaG_FD_184409 | JGI IMG/M metagenome (GOLD analysis project Ga0209506, IMG submission 184409) | Active sludge microbial communities of municipal wastewater-treating anaerobic digesters from Japan - AD_JPNHG2_MetaG (SPAdes) (version 2) | ecosystem: Engineered > Bioreactor >...
GGAGCCGGCCCGGCTCGTCGGCCACTTTGGCCCTACGGATCACCTGGCTCAACGGCGAATGGGACAGCTTCTGGAGAAACCACCCCATGGCCGCATAGAATCTACCTACAAACACGCAGTGCACCCCATAGGGCCGGGTCGCCCGGTTTTTGCTTCGGGTGTGGGAGAGTCTCTGGTAGGCTGGGCGGGATGGAACGATCGTGGCGATGCGTGGTGGTGTCGGTGCTGTGGCTGGCGTGGCTGGGGCTGCTGCCGGGGACGTTTGCGGCGGCGCTGGTCACGGGGCAGGGCGGCTGGAGCCGGTTCTGGGGGATGTCGTCGGCAGCGCTGGCGGCCGCCGCGTGGATCAATTGGCTGTGGCGTGGGCGGGACCGCCTTGCTCCGGCGTGCGCGTCGATCGCTGCCGGCATGACGCTGGGCATGCTCGCCGATCTCTACGGCGCCTGCAAGGCCCTGCGCTTCACCGAGCCTTTGGCGATGATCGTCCCACTGTTCGCGCTGGGACACGTCTTCTACATCGCCGGCATGCTGACGTTGGCGCGTTACCTGCAACTGACGAGCCGGCCCGGGTGGAGCAGAGGGTTCGTGATCGCGGTTGTGCTCTACAATCTTGCCGGCCTGGCGCTCTGGGCGGCTCTGGTGCATCCCTCGGACGATCTGCCGGGTATGCACTTTCCGACGGCGGCGTACACGCTCTTTCTCGCGACCGCCGCAGCGGTGATGGCGACCGTCGCCTGCTTCGACAGACGCTTCCTGTCGGTAGGCGTTGGCGGCCTGCTCTTTCTGGTCAGCGACGGCTTCCTCGCGGTCCGGCTGTTCCAGGATAACTGGGGCCACCTCGGCGACCTCTGCTGGATCACCTACGGTATCGGACAGATGCTCATCGTCTACGGGGTCATCGCCGCCACCTGGCCGCGTCTGGCCGACGAAGCGGCGGCCCGGTGATCGCGCGGCGGGCAGGGCGGTTCAGGGTCTCGTCCTCTTCGCGGCCTCCTTGTGCAGCGTGTGGACCTGAGCCCGACGCCATGGCGGCCACCCCTGCGGGAAGTTCAGTCTCGCGAATTCCCCGAACAGTTCGATCGTCTTGCGATCCCGCGTTTGGGCTGCTTGGAGCAAGCAGATCGACCCGGCCCAGTGGAAGGACTACCTCGACGAGCGGGAGAATGAAACGGAGACGCGCCAGCTTCGCCTGTGTCCTCCCGTTGGGAGCCGGGCTGTTTGGCCGCTGACCCGACGGAGGTCTCGGCAGCGAGGAAGTCCGGACGGTGAACGAAGCTCGCCTGAAGCGCTTCTCAAGGCCGCCGTCCCTCCCCTCGCATCTGTACGCTCGAAGCCCTTTTTATTTGTGCGAAACCGCACAATTCTCCTCGTTCCGGCGTAGGGCAAGAAATCCTTGACAGGGTCGGGAGATGCCACTACAGTAAGCCGTCCATATGCGCAGGCTCCCTTCCGAGGAGCGTCGAATCGCTGCGAAACCCGTTTACAGAAGTGAAGATAAGGAAAAAGGAGAAAGACCGATGGCAACAAAGGTGGGAATCAACGGTTTCGGTCGCATCGGCCGCTTAGTACTCCGCGCGATGGCCGCGAAGTTCAACAAGTTCGAGGTCGTCGCGATCAACGACCTGTTCGACGCCGACATGCTGGCCTACATGTTCAAGTACGACTCGACACAGGGTCGGTTTGACGGGACGGTCGAGGTCAAGGGCAACGTCATCGTCATCAACGGCAAGGAGATTCCGGTCCTGGGCGAGAAGGACCCGGCCAAGCTGCCGTGGGGCAAGCACGGCGTGGACGTGGTGCTGGAATCGACGGGCAAATTCACCAGCCGCGCGGCCGAGGGCAAGGCCGGCTACGACACGCACCTGACCGCGGGCGCCAAGCGCGTGCTGCTGAGCGCTCCGGCCAAGGACAAGCCGGACGCCACCATCGTGCTGGGCGTCAACGACAACGAGCTGAAGGCCTCGATGAAGTGTATCTCGAACGCCTCCTGCACGACGAACTCACTGGCTCCGGCCTGCAAAGTCCTGCATGAAAAGATCGGGATCGTCAAGGGCCTGATGACCACCGTGCACGCCTACACGAACGACCAGGCGATCCTCGACATGCCGTACAAAGACAAGCGTCGCGGCCGCGCAGCGGCTCTGAATACCGTGCCCTCCACCACCGGTGCCGCCAAGGCCCTGGGCGAGGTGATTCCGGCGCTCAAGGGCAAACTGCACGGCTACGCCCTGCGCGTCCCAGTGCCCGACGGCTCCATCACCGACCTGACCTTCTTGGCCGCGCGGAAGACCAGCGTCGAGGAGATCAACGGCGTGATGAAGGAAGCCGCCGCGGGCCCGATGAAGGGCATCATCGAGTACGTGACCGATCCGATCGTGTCCTCGGACATCATCGGCAATCCGCACAGCTCGATCTTCGACTCGACCAATACGATCGTCCTCGACGGCGACATGGTCAAGGTCACGATGTGGTACGACAACGAGTGGGGCTACTCCTGCCGGACCGTCGATCTGATCGAGCGCATCGCGAAGCTGAAGTAACCATCGAGGTCATCTGACCGAAACGGAAAGATCGAAATCCGAGACAAACCCAAAGGCTCGAACGCTCGAATCTCGCGATGGCGTGGGACCTTCGGATGGGAGTCGTTGGCGTTTGTTTCGGATTTCGTCTTTTGTGTCCTGATATGCAGTGAGGATGCTCGTCCATGGACAACAAGCAACTGGAACAGACCTTGGTGCTGATCAAGCCGGACGCCCTGAAGAACTCCGTCACCGGATTCATTCTGTCTCAACTGTCCGAGTTTCACACCGGGTCGCGCTTCGCCGCCGCCAAGATCGTCAACGTCCACCGGCTGCTGGCGGAAGAACACTATGCCGAGCACCGGGGCAAGCCCTTCTATCCGGCCCTGCTCGACTATATCATGGGCGTGGTCCACTACCCCAGGGACGCGTGGAAGCGGCGGGTCATCGCCATTGTTTACCTCGGGCCGAATGTGCTGAAGACCATCCGGGACATGGCCGGACCGACCAACCCGCACAAAGCCCGCGAAGAAAGGCCCGGCTGCCTCAGGGCCCTTGGGACTGTCGTGCCGATCCTCGACGCTCAAGGCAATAGGATCGATGACCGCATGGACAACCTGATCCATGCGTCGGCCACCCACGAGGACGCCGAACGGGAGATCAAACTCTGGTTCCTGCCCCACGACATCCCGCCGTTGATGCGCGCTTATCCCACTGAGGTGTGCCAGACCCACTATTACTACAAGGACGACCGACTTTTCAACACCTACGAGCCCGAAAGCATCTTCCTGCTGGCTCCCGGCGACGTGGTCTGGAAGTCCGATCTCGAAATCCTCCGTCAACATGCCGATGGCAAGCCGTCGGGCGGGTGTCTGAACAAGGTTGTGGCGAAATACCTCATCAACCGAACGGTACAGGAATAGCAGAACCGTCACGGGCGGAGAAGACAGCGGCAGAGCGCCGGGCGAGAATCCCCCGCGTGCCGTTCTGGAAAGAGACTTGACAGGCCCGGCTACGAGACATAGTGTTTCACTTCGATCTGCGCCGGGACAGCGCCGTGATGAATCCCGACGAACACCGGGACGATCCGGCGACGAAACCGTATAGAATGGACTTGTTTTGGACTGGACTATGGCTAAGAAAACGGTAGCTGACATCAACGTGAAGGGCAAGAAGGTGCTCATGCGGTGCGATTTCAACGTGCCGCTGGATGAAAAGTGCAACATCACCAGCGATGACCGCATCGTCAAAGCACTGCCGACGATCAAGCACATCCTCAAGAAGGGTGGCGCCCTGATTCTGATGAGCCATCTGGGCCGGCCGAAAGGCGTGCCCGAGGATGTGTTCTCGCTAAGACCTGTAGCCAAAAGGCTTTCCGAGCTTCTGGGGCAGGAGGTGTTGTTCGCCGCCGACTGCGTCGGCCCGGAAGCCAAGGCCAAGGCCAAGGCTCTCAAGCCCGGACAGTGCCTGCTGCTCGAGAACGTTCGCTTCCACAAGGAAGAGACGATCAAGGACAAAGCCGCCAAGGAAGACGCCCAGTTGCGCCAGGCCAAGGACAACTTCGCCAAGGAACTGGCGTCAATGGCCGACATCTACGTTGACGACGCCTTCGGGACCGCCCACCGCGACAATGCCTCGATGTACACGGTCCCGATGGTCATGGCGGGCAAGCCCCGCGTCATCGGTTTCCTGATCGAGAAGGAATTGCAGTTCCTGGGCGAGACGCTCAAGAACCCCGAACGGCCGTTTGTTGCAATTCTTGGCGGCGCCAAGGTTTCCGACAAGATCGGCGTCATCGAGAACCTCACCAGCAAGGTCAACACCATCATAATCGGCGGCGCCATGGCGTTTACCTTTTTGAAATCGCAGGGTAAGCAGGTGGGCAACAGCCTGTGCGAGGACGATTTCCTCGACAAGGCGACCCAGCTGCTGGAGCAGGCGAAGGAAGCCGGCTGCGAGGTCGTTCTGCCGGTCGATTCCGTGGTGGCCCAGGAGGTGAAGGCGGGGGCGGCCAACAAGGTGGTCGGCGAAAACATCGATGCCGGCTGGCTGGGCCTGGACATCGGGCCCCAGAGCCGTACCCTGTTCGCCAAGAAGATCGCTGGCGCCAAGACGATCGTCTGGAACGGTCCGATGGGCGTCTTCGAGATGGAACCGTTCGACGAAGGGACGAAGGCGGTAGCCCTGGCGGTTGCCGAGGCCACGGACAAGGGCGCCAAGAGCATTATCGGTGGCGGCGACAGCGCCAGCGCCGTGGCCAAACTTGGGCTCGAAGACCGGATCAGCCACATCTCCACCGGTGGCGGTGCGTCGCTGGAGTTCCTCGAGGGCAAGAAATTCGTCTGCCTCGAGATCCTCGACGAGAAATAGCCGTTCTTCCGAAATCCATCGCGGGTGGCAGCCTCAAACGCAACTTGGGGACGGGTCTCTGGTCAGTCCATCCTCAGGTTCCGTGGGCTTGAGACTGCCACCGGCTGCATCTGCCCCAGCAAGAGGCGCGGAGACATGCGGTTACCGCCGGCAGGGACAATTGAGGTTGCGCCGTCGATCCTGAGCGCCGATTTCGGCAAGCTGGCCAGCGAAATCGCCGAGGTCGCGGCCGCCGGCGTCAATATTGTCCATCTCGACGTCATGGACGGCCATTTCGTTCCAAATCTGACCGTAGGGCCGCCGGTAATTGCTAAACTCCGCAAGCACAGCGACTTGGTGTTCGACTGCCACCTGATGATCAGTGAGCCGGCCCGTTACGTTGAGGCCTTTGTCAAGGCCGGCGTGGACCACATCACGTTCCATATCGAGGTGGCCGACGACCCCAAGGCGATGGTCGTGAGAATCCGCGACCTCGGCTGCACCGCCGGGATCACGCTGAACCCGGAGACCCCCGTCAAGGCAATCAAGAAGGTCGCCCCGCTGTGCGACATGGTCCTGGTCATGACCGTCCATCCCGGCTTCGGCGGCCAGCAATTCATGCCCGAGGCCGCCCGCAAGGTCGTTGACGTGCGGAAGATCGTCGGCCCGGCCGTGCGAATCGAGGTTGACGGCGGCATCGACTCCCAGACGGCCCCGATCGTGGTCTCCTACGGCGCCGACACGCTGGTGGCGGGCAACGCCATCTTCGGCCAGCCGGACCGGGCCGCCGCCATCAACGCCATTCGGAAGGCCTGCAGGTAACTTCTCATGGCCTTCGGGCCGACCGTTTGGTATAGTGATAGCGCCGCCCCGGCGGTTCGGCGGATGTGGTCCGCCCCAGAGGGGCCAACAGTGATGGCAATAACGGGATCGAACAGCACGACAATGACGAAGAAACCGAAGGCAACGTGGAACGGTTTTTCCCTCAAACCCCGCAAAGAGATGCCCGAGGGGCTCTGGGTGCGATGCCCCGGCTGCGAGCACATGCTTTACAAGAGCGAGGTGCAGAAGAACCTCGAGGTCTGCCCGTCCTGCAACCATCACTTTCGCATCGGGGCAACCGCCCGCATCCGGTACCTGGTCGACGAAGACACGTTTCAGCCGATCCTCGAAAACATGAGGTCGGCCGATCCGCTCGACTTTCAGTTCCGCGGCACCACCTACAAGGACCGCATCCGGGCCGACGAGGAGAAATCCGGCGCCACCGAGGCGATCCAGATCGGCAAGGCGTTTATCAAGGGTCGGGGTGTCGTGCTGGGCGTCATGGAGCCGAACTTCCTGATGGGATCGATGGGCGCGGTCGTGGGGGAGAAGTTCTGTGTTGCGGTTGACAAGGCCGTCGAAGAGTCGCTGCCGTTGGTCGTCGTCAGTTGCTCCGGCGGGGCCCGCATGCACGAGGGCGTGGTCTCGCTGGGCCAGATGGCCAAGACCTCCGCGGCCCTGGCCCGATTCAACGAGCGCAAGGGCCTGTTCATCTCCGTGCTCGCCGACCCGACCACCGGAGGCGTCACCGCCAGCTTCGCCATGCTCGGCGACGTGATCATCGCCGAGCCCAAGGCCCTGATCGCCTTCGCCGGACCGCGAACCATTGCCGAGACCATCAAGATCGAGCTGCCGGAAGGCTTCCAGACCGCCGAGTTTCTCCTGGAACACGGCTTCGTCGATATGATCGTCAACCGCAAAGACCTCCGCAGCGAAATCGCCCGCCTCATCGACTACACGCAGAAGTAATTCCTCCTGTTTCATGCGGCGGCGGCTTTCCGGCTCCGAAGGGTGACGGGGGATCGCGGCGTCCATACCGCGACGTCAGGGGCATGGCGTCTCAGCCGGGAACGCAACAGAGGACCCGCACCTCACGAGAGAACACCAGCAACCATCGGTGCCAGGACAGCAGGCGGTATACCATTCGCCGACCGGGCCGGATGATCTGGCAGGGCAACGCGATGAAGGCGTTCCGGAACTTCTGGAACGCCATCTTCCGCACCATCTCCTTCTCGGCCGGGTGTTTGCGCAACCAGCGTCTGGTCGGCGGAAGCGACAACGCAAGCCATCCCTGGAGCGTCGATGCCAGCGACGCCATCACCATGTACGCCCAGTTGCCCACCAGACGGTCCACCGGTATTCGCATCGCCTGCTCGCCGCCTATGACCGAGGGGTTCTTTCGCAACACCACCACGCGATCGCTCCTGTGGCACAACGCGATGGCGCGCTCGAGATACGCAGCAGCCGATCGACGGCTGGTCGCCATGATCGAGAGGAACGGCGAGTACATCGTCCCCAACGGAGGCACGGAGTTCCGGGCAGGCGACGTCGTGCTCGTGCTCGGAGACAAAGAGGTCCTGCAGAAGGTCAGAACCCTGCTGACGGTTCCATAGCCGGCGAACTGCCTTCGTCAATCTCTCGGACCTCGGTTCTCATCCGGCTACTTGACGGCCTTGGCCTTGCGGATCGGTTTTTCCTGGAGGTAGCGGCTGATATTCCGGATCGCCTGGCGCAGACGCTGCTCGTTCTCCACCAGGGCGATGCGGAAGTAGCCTTCGCCGTTCTCGCCGAAGGCGGCGCCGGGCGAGATGGCGACCTCCGCGTGTTCCATCAGGTCCATCGCAAAGTCGATTGTGCCTTTACCGCGCAGGTGCTCATCCGGGACGCGAGCCCAGACGAACATGCCCGCGCGGGGCTTGTTCACCTGCCAGCCGATGCGGTCGAGGGCCTCGCAGACGACGTCACGGCGCGTGCGATAAACTTCGTTCTGGGCGGCAATTGTGTCGTCGCAGTGTCGCATGGCGATGATGCCGGCGATCTGCACCGCCTGGAAGATGCCGTAATCGTAGTAGCCTTTGATTGTGGCCAGGTAGTCGATCATCTGGCGGTTACCAGCGACGAACCCGACGCGGAAGCCGGCCATGTTGTATGGTTTGCTCATCGTGGTGAACTCAACGCCGACGTCCTTGGCGCCTTTGGCCGACAGGAAACTGGGGGCCTTGTAACCGTCGAAGACGGTTTCACCGTAGGCGAAGTCGTGAATAACCGCGAACTTGAACCGTTTGGCCAGATCGACGACGGTTTCGAAGAAACCCTCGTCCACTGTCATGGTGGTCGGGTTGTGCGGGTAGTTCAGAATCAGCAGCTTGGGTTTGGGAAACAGATGCTCACATACCATCGCGATGGTGTCGAGGAACTTCTGGTCGTTGCCCAATGGTACGGTGATGACGTTGCCTCCGGCCAGGGCCACCCCGTAGTTGTGGATGGGGAAGGCCGGGTCGGGGACGATCGCGGTGTCGCCGGGACCGAGCAGCGCCAGGCACATATGGCTGAACCCCTCCTTCGAACCGATGCAGGCCAGGACCTCGTGCTCCCAGTCCAGCTCGACGTTCCATTTGCGGGCGTACTTTTTGGCCATCTCGTTGCGGAGGCCCTTGATGCCCTTGCTGGCGCTGTAGCGGTGGTTGCGCGGGTCGCGGGCGGCCTCGCAGAGCTTCTCGACAACCAGATCCGGGGCCGGGTCCGACGGGTTGCCCATGCCCAAGTCGATGATATCGGCGCCCTGTTGTCTCTTGGCGAGCTTGAGGGCATTGAGTCGTCCGAACAAGTACGGTGGCAGTCGTGTGATTCGCGTTGCCGGCTCGATCCGGTATTCCATGTTGCTGTCGCTCTGCATCGTTCCAACCTGCTTCTTGTAGGGCGGGTTCCTAACCCACCGGATTTCTGTTCCGCGATGGATCCGTGACCCACGCGACAAACAGGCATTGTAGCATTGCATCCGCCATTTGCAAAACTTCCGGGCCGAATAATTCACCTGTTTCTCTCAGGTTCTCTCCGTCCGCACACCTGATGGGTGTCACGGCGGCCTACTTTGCTTCTGCGAGGGCCTGCCTTGCGGCCCTTGTGTGGCGGTATATCGCGGTTGCGTCTTGCATTGGGCGCGTCGATCTGGTACGCTGGCCCGATAAGTGTTGGGGAGGGGCGGTGTTCCCCGTTCGTTGGGGGGGACGGCGCGCAGGGATAGGCAGAAAGCAAGGAGATGACGTCCGAATGGATGTCGCCACGGATCAGTTGCGAACAGGCACAGACAAAGACAGGGTCGAAGCACTTCATGCCAGTTCCCGCCGAACAGAGATGGCCCGGTTGCCCGACCTCGACAGCGCCGTGCTCACGATGTTTGCGTTGTCCTTCGGGCCGCTGACCAGGAACGATCTGATCAAGGCTTTGAGGCAGGCGGGACTGACGATGCCCGACGGTTCCGTGATCACCAGCCCGAAGGTCGGACCTTCCGTCAGTCGACTGCGCCAGAAGGGCTGGATCGTCGAATGCGGTTCCCAGGTGCCGGAGTGTCCACCTGACGTGCGCGCCGATGCAATCGAGGTCGCTCGAGCCAGGGGCCTGCTGCACCGTCTCGGTGAGGGTCTCCAGGAGGCGACGCCCGCGGAACTGCCGCTCGATGCCTGGGAATATCGCTGGTACGGACATCGCTTCGCGTCGTTCTCTCACGTCTGCCGCGACGTGTTCTTGGCCTTGGAAAGAGAAGACCGCGACGAGCTGGACCGTCTGGCGGCGCTCTGCAAACAGGATGAGCGAATCCAGTCCTTGATTCCGGTCCTGTTTGTGGTCTGCGCTGACCCGTTACGGCCCCAATGCATCGAGCGTTTGGCCGATCCCTATCGCACCGAGTTGCTCTGCGCCGCCCTGCGGAGCGCCACGTATGAATTGGTCTTGGAGCACCCTGTTTTTGATTACGTGCGATCCAAGGCGCTGACCGAGCGTCATTCCTTCGAGAAAGTCGTTCTGGAGATCTGCGTCAACCACATTGCCGAGCGCGATATCCTGGCCGGCGATCTGGCCGGCGCGAGGGCCTTGCTGGAGGCGTTTGCCGACCTGGATACGCACATTGTGCGAGGCATGCTGGAACTGCTTTGCGGAAACGTTGTCTCGGCGCGGCAGGCCTACGACCGGGCGGTTCAGCACGCCGGCAGAACCAAGAGGGACCAACTGGCCTATCTCGGGAGCTTCCCGGGGCTTCTGCACATGCTGCTCCTGATCCAGTCCGAGTCGCAGGGTGGATCGGGGCCGGACCGTCAGCAGGCGCGAACCTGGCTGAACTGGCTGCTCAAGGGCGGATCCCATGCGGTCTACTACGGCGCCTGCTTCTTCCTGGATGCGCTGCTGACCTTTTACGAAGGGCGCGCCGCACCGGACGGGCCCGCCTGGCGTCCGTCGTATCGTCAGGAATCTTCTTTGGCTTGCCTGGCCACGTGCCTGATGCAGATGCTCTACAGTCTCTATGCCTCGGACGCCAAGGCCCTGAAAGGCCGCGATGGAGAGGCGCTGGCAGGCGTGGAGAATCTGCTGGGCCAATGGGACCGGCTGGGCGCCCGTTGGCCGGTCATGCAGATCTCCCGCCTGATGGACCGGCTCGGCGTGGGGCTGCCGGGGTACGTCGCACGCGCTGAGTCGTTCTTCCGGCAGGGCCCGGCACGAGACCTGTCCGAGCTGTGGGCGGTCCGGGAGATGTGGGAGAGCCAGGTTCGCGCCCTGGAGCAACTTATACGGGAGAGCGAGTCGGTGGCGGACGCGGTCTCTCAGAGGACGCGTCGGTTGGGCTGGCGGCTTTCCGAACAGTGGGACGGTTTGATTAGCGTTGCCCCGGTCGAGCAAAAACGCACCAAGAATGGTTCCTGGACGGCTGGTCGCGAGGTGGCCCTGCAGCGACTGATGAGTCCTGAGATCAGCGGATTGGACTACCTCACCGAGCAGGACAAGGCGGCCATCGCGAGTGCCGCCGGGAGGCGTTCGAGCGGCTACTATGGCCACACCTATCCTGCGGACCTGGAGTCCGGTCGGGCCCTCGAATGCCTGGTGGGCCATCCCAACGTTTTCTGGGCGGACGCTCCGGGTATGCCGGTGGAGGTGGTCTGGGGTACGCCGGAAGTGCGAATCACGCCCAGGGGAAAGAAGCTCCATATCACAATGGAACCGTACCCGGATCCGTACCGGTGGGAAGGCATCCGGACGGTCGAGAAAGAATCTGCAAATCGATTGCGGGTCGTCAAATTCGCCCCGGTGCACCGCAAGATGGCCGAGATTCTCGGGCCGGCCGGTATGACGGTCCCTAAGGATCGCGCCGACGAGGCCCTCAAACGCCTCCAAGGGCTGTCCCGTCACGTGGCGATCCAGTCCAACGTGGCCCTGGGCGGAGAGCAGGCCGAGACGGTCGAGCCGGACTGCCGTCCGCGACTTCGCTTGCAGCGATTTGGCGAGGGCCTTCAGGTCGAGATGGTCGTGGTTCCTTTGGGCGGCGGATCTCTGCGCGCGTTCACCCCGGGCGCGGGGAACTCACACCTGCTCGAATCCATTGCGGGACGGAGTATTCAGACTCAGCGTAACCTCAAGGCTGAAAAGGCCCGTGCCGCGGAGGCCATCGCCGCCATCCCGATGCTCGAGGTGCCGGACGAATGCGACTACGCCTGGACGTTTGACAATACGAGCGATGCCCTCGCACTGTTGGAGCAGTTGCAGGCGGTCCCGCCGGAGTTGTTGACCGTCGAGTGGCCTAAGGGTGATCCGATTACGGTGCGGCCCGTTTCGGCCAGGCAGTTCCAGTTTTCGATTCGCTCGGCACAGAACTGGTTTGAGGTCGAGGCCGCCGTGCAGGTGGATAGCAACCTCCTGGTCAAAATGCAGACGCTTCTGGACCAGATCGAGAACACGGACAGCCGCTTCATCGCGATCGGCAAGGACCAGTACATCGCCCTGACGCGGCAGCTTCGGAGGCAGTTGCAGGGGCTTGCCGCCAGCGGCCAGTCCGCCCGCAAGGGCGGCGCGCTGCGCATCCATCCATTGGCCGCCATTGCGCTGGAGCAGTGGAAAGACGAAGTGGGACGCTTTGAGGCCGATGCCGCCTTTCGCGACTGGGTCGAGCGGTTCCGCGCAATCGAGTCGTATCGGGCGCCCATCCCTTCGACGCTCCAGGCGACGCTGCGTCCGTACCAGCAGGAGGGCTTCCTCTGGCTGGCGCGTCTGGCCGAATGGGGCGCCGGTGGCTGTCTGGCCGACGACATGGGCCTGGGAAAGACCATCGAGGCCTTGGCGCTGATTCTACACCGCGCCGCCCTCGGACCGACGCTGGTAGTGGCGCCCACGAGCGTCTGTGCCAACTGGGTCAGCGAGACGCAGCGGTTCGCGCCGACGCTGCGCCCGATCCGTTTCGGAATCGGCGACCGCGGACGGCGCGACCGAGTCCTTGAAAACGTCGGACCGTTCGACCTGGTGATCTGCTCGTACACGCTGCTCCAGCAGGAGGCCGAGGCGTTCGGGGATGTGCATTTCGCGACGATCGTGCTGGACGAAGCCCAGGCGATCAAGAACGCCGCGACCAAACGCTCTTCGGCGGCCATGGATCTGGTGGGCGACTTCCGCGTGATCTGCACGGGCACGCCCATCGAGAACCGGCTGGCGGAGCTGTGGAACCTGTTCCGCTTCATCAATCCCGGCCTGCTCGGTTCTGAGGAACGGTTCCGCGACCGGTTCGTGCGTCCTATCGAAATCGATCACGACTCGCACGCGCGAGCGACGCTCAAGGCGCTGGTGCAGCCGTTCATCCTGCGGCGCACCAAGTCGCAGGTGCTCGAAGACCTGCCGGCGCGCACGGAGATGATGCGCCTGGTCGAGCTGACGGATGAGGAGCGCGCCCTGCACGAGTCGCTGCGCCGCCGGGCGCTGGAGCGGCTCGAAGGGGTCCGTGATATGGACAAGGGCCAGGCCCACATCCAGGTGCTGGCCGAACTGATGAAACTGCGCCGCTGCTGCTGCAATCCGCGTCTGGTGGTTCCCGACTGCGGTTTGGTGGGCTCGAAGCTCGAAGCTTTTGCGGAACTCGTCGAGGAGCTGCTCGAAAACCAGCACAAGGCCCTGGTCTTCTCGCAGTTCGTCGATCACCTCAGCCTGCTGCGTGAGCACCTGGACGCCCGGAAGATCCGCTACCAGTATCTCGACGGCCAGACGCCCGCGCGGATCCGCCAAAAACGGATCGATGCATTCCAGAATGGCGACGGGGATCTGTTCCTGATCTCGCTCAAGGCCGGCGGGCTGGGTCTGAATCTCACCGCCGCCGACTACGTGATTCATATGGACCCGTGGTGGAACCCGGCCGTCGAGGATCAGGCCAGCGACCGCGCGCATCGCATCGGCCAGACCCGCCCGGTGACGGTCTATCGCCTCGTCGCCGCCGAAACCATCGAGGAGAAGATCGTCCAGCTCCACCACGCCAAACGCGACCTGGCCGACTCGCTGCTCGAGGGCACCGACGCCGCCGGTGCCCTGACCGCCGACGACCTCATCAACCTGCTGCGCACCCGCTGATCGCAACGTGAACGGCAGCATCAGCTCGTGCGTGACCGGCGGGTTCGTCTCGCGTCCGCCTCCGCCTTCCTGCGTCAAGAGGTTCGGATACGTGCGGCGCATGCCGTCGGCGATGTAGCCATCGTGGATGTTCAGGACCAGCTTGTGCTCGGCGGCGATCGCGACGAGCCGGCGCAGCCATTGGACATCCTCCTGGCTGTCGCAGGCGACAAAGCCCGGCTTCAGGGCCGCCACACCCCAGCCCGCCAGCGTCCGGAAGACCAGATCGACGTCGTGATCGCCGTAGGGTTTCAGGGTGCCTCCGTTGACGTAAAGCGAGAGCCCGACGCCTTTGGACCGGCCGTAGCGGATGACCTCGGGCAGGTCCAGATCGACGTGACTCAAGACGTGGTAGTACTGTTCGTGGAATTGCAGGTACGGCACGTATCCGCTGGCGACGGTCATCGGATTGCCGCGGGTGTTCTTGATCCAGTCCTGGCCTTCGAGCCGCTTGCGGGTGCTCTCGGGCATGTGCTCCTTGAAGTGGGCGATGGCTTCTTCGCTCCACCTGCGTTCGGTGCCGTACCAGCTCCAGTCGATGTGGACGTAGCCGAGGTGGTGCTCGGCGGCGAAGTCCATGTTCCTCTTGAGGTTCTGCGTCTCGATGGACCCGCAGTTGTCGATGAAGATGCCCGGCTTGATCCACGACGTGTCCGCGATCGCGCACGGCGGATTGAGGTTCTCGACGAGGGTGCGCCGCTCGATCAGTCCGGCTGCGTTCGGCGCGAGGATCAAGCCTCGCCAGGTGAGTGTTGCTGGCGTGGCCAGTGTGAGCTTGCCCTTGCGAAACTCGGGGCGCAGCGTCCGTTCATCTTTCTGCTTCAACCGGCACGGAGGCTGGTTCGCCACGTGCGCCTCGACCAGCGACGCCATCGCACCGTCGCCCAACTCGATGGTCAGCGGGATCACCACACCTTCAGCGTGAGCCGGCCTTCTCCGGGATTCTCGAACGGGCCGGGAGAGGGCTGTGCGTCTCGCTTTTTGGCGAAATAGTCGGTGTCGACGGTCAAGGGCGTGCCGTCGGGGTTTTCGTAGGCCGCCTTCGAGACGGCCGCCAGCCCCAGGCGATTCGTTGTCACCAGCGAGGTCTTTGCGGCCTGCCACGATGGATCGACGGTGATGTGCAGACGCACGGATTTGCCTTCTTCGGCGATCTGAATCCCGGGATCGGATTGCGTTCTTACGACGGGGTTCTCCTCTGCGGCGCAAGGTTCGGCTCCGTTGAGATAGACGTTGCCCGCCGCGAAGATCGGACGAGCCGCCTTGTTGTAGACGGCCAGGCCGCTCGGGCCGACGAAGAGGTTGTTGTAGAACCGGTTGTCGCCGCCGGCGATTTTCAGCAGGCCCGCGACCTCGGTGGAGTGAGGCTTGTGGAAGGGCGTCTCACGGTTCAGCTCGGGATGTGGCGCGATGCGGCCGGCGAAGAGGTTGTGCGCGTAGGCGCCGCCCTGCGAGACGTCCAGCAGGGAGCGGTTCGAAAGGAAGATGTTGTTATCGACGAGGAAGGGGCCGTGATCGACCTCGACGAAGAGGTCTTCCGACGAGTTGTTGTCGTGCAGCAGGTTCCGGGTGACGCGCGTGCCCTGCGCCATCCAGTCGAGCCAGATGCCGCGGCAGGTGCGGTAAATATGGTTGCGGCTGATCTCGGTGTCGATGGCAGCGTGAATCTTGATGCCCGCCATCTCGGCGCCCGTGAATAACTGGCGGATGTGAATGTCGTGGATGTCGTTGTCGCTGATCGTGCAGAAGACCGCGCCCAGGCTGCCGACGAGGCCGGCCTGCTCGCAATGCGAGATCTCGTTGTTACGCACGATGTGGTGGCCGATATTCTCCTTCGACCAGCCGCGCGCCGTCGCCCGCTCGATGGTCTTGACATAGCCCTCGGCGGTATTGGCGGACGTGTTGTCCCACTGATCCCCATGCTTGCCCAGCGTGATCCCCACGCACGTCGAGTAGCGAATGTCACAATCCTCGATGATCCAGCCTTTGCTCCAGTGCGTGCCGATCAGGCCGATCTGCTCGGCCGTGGGCGGCGCCCAGGGCGTGGCGGCGTGCATCATGGTAAAGCCGCGCACCGTGAGGTAGTTGACGCCCGGCTCAGCGGGATAGAACACGGTCTGACGCACATTGATCTCGACGTCGGCCTCGTTCGGATTGACGTCCTGGAACTGTGCCCAGATCGTCGTGTTCGTCTCGTCCACTTGCGCGAACCACAGCCGGACATCCGAGGGTCGCGACGGCGGTCCCTGGAACGCGAGGCAAAGCGTTCGGACACCGCCCGTCGGCTCGATCCGGACGTCGAACGAACGCCACGATTGCCACCCGCCGGTGTTCGGGACCTTGCAGGTGCCCAGAAGCTTCCCATCGGGCGCATCCAGGCGAACCTCGATGGTCCCGCCACTCGTCTCGGACGCGGCGCGAATCTCCAACTGCGTGACGGTGCTCTGGCCGAAATCGACTCGCTCGTAGCGGACCCAGTCGCCGGCGTTGACCCAGCCGATGCACTGGCCGCCTTCGGAGCAGTCCGCCGTTTGAATACCCTGTTGTGCCGCGAAAGAAGCCGCAGGAATTCTCCCGGCGTCCGCCGAGCCGGCGGGCCGCAGCCACGCTACGTTCAACAGATATTGCCCATCACCCGGCGTGTAGCCCGAAGCCTGCCCGATGGGTTTGAGCACATCGTCGAGCTTGGCCGCCTCGATCAGCCAGTGGCCGTTGAGGTAGACCGCGCCGGTGTGGTGGTCGCGTCCCTTGCCCTCGAACCAGTCGCCATGGATCAGATCACGATACGGATTGAAGTCGCCGAAGAAGCGGTTGGCGATCGTGACCTTCCACGTGTCGTTCTGCACCTTGGTCCAGCCCTTGACGACCTCCGAGCCTTTCACGACGACCTTCTCGCCGGGTGCGGCCCGATAGACGATGCGTTCGGCGTCCGAGGTTCCCCCACGGGCCGGCGTCACACGCTCGCGATACGTCCCCTCGTGCACCGTAACGACGTCACCCGGCTGGGCGGTCTGGGCCGCCTTCGAGATCGTCCGAAACGGCTGCGCCGCGGAGCCGGGATTCTGGTCGCTGCCGCTGACCGAGACATGAAACTCACGTCCCGAAACCACTGACGTGGAGAGCACAGCACAGAACAGTACGTGGAAAGCCTTCATAGTGGTCCTCCCTGTATGTCGTTTGACCGTGAGCTCGAATCGGCCAACGCACGCCGGCTTCGCGCCAAAACGCCTGCCGCATTGCCGGCCCCATGCTACCACGCCTGCGAACCCCCGTCGAGGTCCGTCTGTAGTGGCGTCGTAAGATGCTGCTCTCGTCGTTTGTAGTATGCCAGGTACGAGCGAATGCGTTCTCTTTTCAATCACCACCATTTCGGATTGGCGTCGAGGAATTCGAGGACGGCTTCGTACTTGGGGGCTTCGGCGAGGTCCTGGCCGTGGTATTCGAGCAGGCCCCAGGAGCCCCACTTGGAGTACGTGCCCATCGAGCTGAAGACGGCCATCAGGGTTCCGCCGGATTGTCTCCAGCCGGCGAGGTAATCGAGGTAGAGCTGCCTCATGCGCGGATGGCGATTGGCGGCGTGGAACAGCTCGGTCAGCTTCTCGTTGTTCTCGGCGCCGCCGTAACCGACGAGGTGCTGGCCGCCCTCGTAGGCGACCAGGCGCAGACCGCGTTCCCTGGCGAGTTCGGCCTGTTTGGCGATCGTCTCGTTGCCTTCGGCGATGAACTCGGCGCAGCGGTCAAGGATCTCGTCTACGCTCATCCTCGCGACCTCATCCTGCCGCTTGGGATCGCCGAGGGCGTTGCCGAAGTAGGGGGCGATGCCCAGCGCATCGGCGTGCTCGTGCGCATCCTCGAAATCCATCACCTGCTCGCTGGTCCAGGGGTTGGCGCTCTGGGCTGCCAGCACGCGCACCAGGCGTTCGGTGCCGCCGAAGACCTCTTCCCAGATGCGGAAGATTTCGACGGAACGCTTCGAGTAATAGCGCAACTGGGCCTGATACTCGTTATCGCTGAGGCCTAGTTCTTTGCCCTTGTCGCGGCAGTAGCGGGCCTGCTCGAAGATACCGTTCCAGCATTCGTTCGAGTATTCGATGTAGACCTTCCGGCCGGGGTCGAGCCGGGCCTTGACCATCTGTGCGAAGCAGCGCACGTAGTCATCGCTCGCCCGGTGCGGCATGCAGAACCACGGATCAGCGCCGAGCGTGTCGCTCAACTGGATCATGTACTCCAGCGCCACACCCGCGTCGTCGCCCTGCGTCTGGAACGCGGGCGTCGCGCGGTCGGTCCAATCGGTCTGTTTGGAGTTATTGGTGCGCTGGAAGTCCATGAAGCGCAGTGTGCTGAATCGCTCCCAGCGCTTGAGGAAGTCCGGATGGAAGGGCTGCTGCTCGTACGTCTCTTCGAAGCCGGGCAGGATCACGCGGATGTGGCGGACCGGGTCGCTCGGGTCGGTCTCCGTCAGGCGCAGTGTCAGAAGGTTCTGACTGGCTTTGACGCGAATGCGTATCCGGCCGGGCTGCTCGTCCACGGTTTCGACGCCGTACGCGAACGCGATCTTGCCTTTCCCATCGTACAGACAGGTATAAATGCCTTCGGGATATCCCAACGCAGGCCGGCTCAGGACGATCGAGTCGGCGAACTGGCCGCCTGCCGCCAGCGAGCGGACGTAACCGTCCGCGTTCAGGTCAAGCGGGCCGCCTTGGGCGTAGCCCTTGCCCGGCGCCTGGCTTTTGAACGTTTGCGCGTGTTTGAACAGATCGACGAAGACGATCTCCGAGGACCAGTATGTCACGCTGCCGAGGTTGATACCCAGCGAGGCACTGTCGTTCGGCGCCGCGTGTGCGACACAGGCCACGCCGCTCACGGCCAGCAGCGCGATACACAGGAGTCTTGTTTCCATTTGGATTTCCTCGCGACTGTTCTCAGCGGGACAGCTTCGAGTTGAATTCGTACGTCCCTGACTCGGTCTCGAACACGACGTAGCCGTCCTCGAGGCGGGCGAAGCGCACGTGGTCGCCCGAGTGGATGGTGCTCGGTCCTTCCTTGGCGAATTCGTCCTTGTCGCAGGGCACATACACGGTCGCGGTGGTGTTGGCCGGGATGGCGACCTTCAGCGTGAAGCGGTTGCCCTTGAGGTCCCAGGCGCTGGCGATCGTGCCGTACATCGATTCATGCTCGGCCCGTACCCAGGTGACGTCGCCCAATGGTTGCGGCTTGATGATGATGTGCTTGAATCCGACCGTGTCAGAACTTGGGTTGATACCCGCCAGGGCCTGATAGAACCAGGCGCTGATGTGCCCGAACATGATGTGATTGCGGGATGCGCCGCCATCCCACTGCTCCCAGAGCGTGGTGGCGCCCTGCTCGATCCAACGTCCCCAGCTCGGGTAGGTCGTCTGCGTCGCCATCTTATAGACCACATCGGCCCGCCCGTTGGCGGTCAGCGCATCGATCAGGTATTTGGTGCCGAGGATGCCGGCATCGAGATGGTTATCGTTCTTCTCGATCATCTCCACGAGCTTGTCGACGACCCGCTGACGGTCGGCAGGCCAGACGAGGCCATGGTACAGCGCGCAGCTCATCGCGGTCTGTGTGCCGCCGGCGTAGAGGGCGGTCTGGGCGTCGAAGAAGGCCTTGTTGAACGCGTCGCGGATGCTCATGGCCAGATCCGCGTACTGGCGGGCCTCCTCCGTCTTGCCCAGCATCCCGGCGATCTTCGAGACGATCAGGGCATCGCGGTAATAGTAGCCGGTCGAGGTGACCTTGGCGGGCGTCTCGGTCCTGGCGGGCACCCAGTCGCCCAAGCCGATGGAAACGATGCCGTTGTCGGCCTTGGTGGTGAGGTAATCGACGTATCGCTTGAGTCGGTCGTAATGCTCGGCGAGGATTCGCGTGTCGTCGCGGTACTGGTACAGGTACCAGGGAATCAGGACGTAGGCGCTGTCCCAGGCGGGCCCGTTGCCCCATGCGTAGCCCCATCCGGCGGTAGGGATGATGCCCGGCAGTTCGCCGCTGTCGCGTTGCTCGTCCTTGAAGTCGGTCATCCACTTTGTGTAGGCGGGCGCCGGGTCAAAGTTGTACAGCCCGACCTCGGCGGCCAGGTGGGCGTCGCCCGTCCAGCCGTTCTTCTCGCGATGGGGACAGTCCGTCGGGTAGCCGTGGAAGTTGCCGACGTAGGACCAGAGCGTGCAGCGCTGGATCTTGTTGAACAGTTCGTTGGAGCACTCGAACAGGCCGGCCCGGTCGAACGCCGTGTGCGCGACCCGGCCGAGGATGGTCTCGTCGTCGGGTTTGCCCGGCAGGCCCGTTACCTGGACGTACTGAAAACCGTGGTAGACGAATCGCGGCTCCCAGACCTCGGTGCCCTCGCCTTTGAGGATGTAGGTGTCGGTCTGGAACGGGGTACTCCTGGTGTGTACCGCGATGTCCTTCTGGTCGACGGTCCCATCGTCGCTCAACCGTTCGGCGTACTGCATCACGACCTTTGTCCCTGTCGGACCGGAGACCTTCAGATGCGCCCAGCCGGCGATGTTCTGGCCGAGATCGAAAACGTATACGCCCGGTTTCGGCTCGGTGACCTTCATGGGCTTGAGCGTCTGCATCACTCTGATGGGCGGAATCATCTGAGCGCTGAGCGTGCCCTTGGGGCCGGGGCTGATCTTGGCCAGCGCCCAGTTCGCATCGGTCAAGTCCGGCGTATTCCAACCGGCAATCTCGCGCCGCGCATCGTATGTCTCTCCCTGTCGGATGCAGTTGAACACGATCGGGCTGGCGGCAACCCGCCACGTCTCGTCGCTGACGATCGTTCGCATGCTGCCGTCGCGGAACGTCACTTCGAGCTGGCATCGCAGCGTAGGCCTTGCCCGCCAGGCGGCTTTGTTGAAATCCCATGCCGCCTGGGCGTCCATGTCGTACCAGCCGTTGCCCAGGAGGACCGCGACCGCGTTGAACTCCGCCTTCAACTGCCCGGTGACATCGTACGTGACGTAGAGCGCGCGTCGGTCATACCGTGTGAACGCCGGGTCCAGGACGTGGTCGCCCACCCTCTGCCCGTTCAGGTGCAGCTCGTAGTAGCCCAGCCCGCAGATGTAGAGCCGCGCCTGCCGGACCGGTTTGGACAGGACGAACGTCTTGCGGAGGATCGGGGCCGGGGGCATCCCCTCGCCGTCCGTCTGGGGCGAAGTGATCCATTTGCCCTGCCAGTCATCCGGTCCGAGCAGTCCCATTTCCCACGTGGCCACCTCGCTGAACGGACTGGGCTTGTCGTCCTTGTCCCAGACACGGACCTTCCAGTAGCAGCGGGTCCGCGACGTCAGCGGCCGACCGGCGTAGGGAACCTGGATCGAGCAGTCCGATGTCACCTTGCCGGTGCTCCACAGGTCGGCGCGATTGTCTCGGAGCAGTCCCTCATTGCTGGCGACGAGGACTTCGTAGGCGGTCTGCTTCTGGCCGCGCCATGGCGACTGGAGCTTCCAGCTCAGACGTGGCAGCGTCACGTCGATGCCCAGCGGATCGCAAAGGTACTCGCATCGCAGGTCGCTGACCCGCACGTCGCTGCCGAGCGTGGGCAGGGGCAGGCTGACGGTCGGCAGGTTCAGCGCCGCAGCGGAGACAGTGAAGACCTGCATCAGGAGAAGGGTGGCCGGTTGCGTCATGGTCGTATACCTCCAGTGCCAGATTGGAAAGACTCCTCGGATGCGTCATTGTGGCGCAATGCCGCCGGCAAGGCAAGGGGGAACCTCCGCGCAAGATCAGTCAGATGCCCTGACGGCGTGTGCGACGGACCGGCAAGGGTTCAAAATCGGCGCAGGAGGTTGATTCCGACGGCGGGCTCTTCGCGGCTGCCATGATAGGGTAGCACCTCGAAGCCGGCGATCTCGGGCTTGTGATTCCGCGCGACGGTGTGGCCGACAACCCAGCCGAGCGTGGCGCCGAAGACGACATCGCTGGCCCAGTGGTCGCCCTGGTCCATCATGCGCCAGGCGACGACGCCGGCGCCGACGTAGGCGGGCAGGCCCACCTTCAGGCCGTAGAACTCATGCAGGACGGACGCGACGGTGAACGAGCTGGACGTGTGGCCGCTGGGCCAGGCCCACATCTCGCCGTCAGGCTGGTCGTTGTTACGGATGGCCTTGAGGCCCGTGGTGACGACGCCGTTGATCGTCAGCGCCGAGAGCATCGTCAGGGCCTTCTGTTTGTTGGGCTTGTCCTGTTTGTCGGCGCTGAGGGCGTACCAGAGCATGGCGGCCGGAATGTGCAAGCCCGGCGAGCCGACCACCTTGAGCGTCGCGCCGCCGAAGTTGTCGAACGTTTCGTGCTTGTCGAAATGGTCGGCGACGTCGTCATCCGCGTCGCCGTTGTTCATCGCCACGCTGGCCAGTCCCGCCCAGGCGAGGGCCGCCAGATTGCCATCGTTCCAGAACGTAGCTTTCGCGTCGGTCTTCAGGCGATCGGGAAACAGGCGAAGATCGGCTTTGGCCGACTCGATCCATTTCGAGGCCGCCGGTTCGTTTGCCTCGCCCGCCCCGCACGGAAGCGACAGCGCCAATACGCCAACCCACAGCAGTCTACGGCACCATAGTGACATCATAGAGTCCAGATTGTCTCACAACCTCGCGCGCAAAGCAAGTCTGGAATCCGTGAAGTGTGGCACGCCCTCGGCAGGTCGTGCATCGTGGTCCGTCTGACCTACTTGAGTTCGACCGACCAGTAAGCGTGGTCGAGGAACTGCTTCCAGGAGCTGTAGCGGTCGTGGCCGAGGTGGATGTGGACCACGGGGTTGTGTCTCGGCTTGGTCGGCTGGCGCACGAGGTCCATGCCGGCCTGCTTGGGGGTCCGCCCGCCTTTCTTGACGTTGCAACGTGTGCACGCGCAGACGATGTTTTCCCAGGTGGCCTTGCCGCCCAGGCTGCGCGGAACGACGTGATCGAGGGACAGCTCGCTGGTGGGAAAATGCCTGCCGCAATACTGGCATCGGTTGCGGTCGCGGGCGAAGATATTGCGCCGGTTGAACTTCACATCGTTCCGCGGCAGGCGATCGTAGAACAGCAGGCGGATGATGCGCGGCACTGCCACGTAGAAGTTGACCGTCGAGATCCAATCGTGACCGTCGGGCTCGAAGCGCCGGCGGAACTGGCTGACCTCGCACCAACTGCGGAAGTCGTAATTGGCGTACGATCCCTCCTCGAAAGAGACGACCTCTGCCAGCTCGCGACACAACAGAGAGAAGGCTCGCTTGACGCCGATGATGCGGATCGCCATGTAGTGCTTGTTCAGTACAAGCACGCTGCAATTCAAGCCGGATTGATTTTCCCCGAACATCACAAGGTCCTTCTCAAGCCGTCCGTTTCGATCATACACCAGATCCGCCGATGGTGCAAGAAATACCGCGGAGAATCGTCCAATTCCGGTGACTTGACCTGCGTCGGCCGCCGCGGTCTAACGGACAGCCTACAGCGGCCCGGGATGGTCCGGAACCGGCCATAAAGAGGATCAGTCGGCGTTTTCAGGCCCTCCGAGGCCTTCATGGCAGGGGCTATGCGGAAGGCAGGACCGGCTTGACGTTGGTGGCGCGCAGCCCTTTTTCTCCCTCGACGACATCAAATGTGACCTCATCTCCCTCGCGGAGCGTTTTGAAGCCCTCCCCACCGATACTGGAATAGTGGACGAAAACGTCGGGACCGTCAGGTGTCGCGATGAACCCATATCCCTTCCGTGGGTTGAACCACTTGACTTTCCCCTGCAACATATCGAATGCTCCTTTGGGCAGACCCCTGCTGCGATTTGTCTGTATCCGTGCTGCTGCTATGCCGGGATGATGGCTGGCCTCGCAGGTTGCAGAAGACCCCTTCTCACAGCCTTGGCTTGGCATCGGCCGAGGAATTGCTGAGATTCTCTCTCATGAGCCGTCCCATCTTGAATTTGACGGTGCGTTTGGATGGCACTTCCACGCGTTCCAGCGTTTTGGGGTTTTGCGCGACTCTCGAAGCCCTCGTCCGGGTCTCGAAAACACCGAAGTCTCTGAATTCCAAGCGATTATCCTGGCACAGCTCCCTGATGATCTCGTCAAGGAAGGTCTGGACGATCCGTTTTACCGACACCCTCTTTGCCTGTGTGCGTTCCGCAATGCGGTCAATGAGTTCTTTCTTGGTCACTGTTGCCATAGACTACCTCACATGAAGGGAAGATCGCTTCGAAAACAGAAACCGCGTTGGGTTCCGCCAGAGGCGGTCCGACCACCGGGACCAGCGAATTGTCCAACAGCGCATTGAGGACATCGAAAACCCTATATGGCCAACCCAAGCCCTGTCCGGCAGGGGCGTCTGCAGAGCGACCTGGCCACTGTGCAGACGTAACGCCGCCGGAACGGAAAGGTTAATCGACCGCAACCTACTATACAATAAAGACTTCTATGCAACAAGTACTTTTGGCCAAAAAAATCGGTCCTGGGGAGGCCGGATCGATCGGCCGAACGTGGCCCGGCCGGGCCTGGCCCTGGCCGCCCATTCTCAGGAAGGCAGACAGGACGGTTGACCGCAGGATGGTCTGCGGGCATAATGCGTCTTTTGCTGTTGCGTGACGCAATGACAAACGAACAGGATAATGGTGGATGACTCCAGGCAATCCCTCACAACCGTCCGGCAAGAAACCCGCTCCCAGGCACAAGGATCGCGCCGGGGAGATCGCCAATACGTTTGAATGGCTCATTACGGCGTTCATCCTGGCCTTTGTCTTTCGGGCCTTTGTCATGGAGGCCTTCCGCATCCCGACCGGAAGCATGGCCGATACGCTGATGGGGGCTCACTTCCGGCTGCGTTGCCCTGAGTGCGGGTACGAGTACCAGTATGGATTCGTCCCGGGCAGCAGTTTCTACCGGATGCGAGAGGATACGATCCCGGCCGGCCCGGTCGATATCCAACAGACGCAATGCCCCAGTTGCGGCTATCTCGTGCCCACCAGCAGCGGCAATCCCGTCGCCAACGGCGACCGCATCCTGGTCCTGAAGTGTCTTTATCAGTTTGCCGAGCCCAAACGCTGGGATGTGGTCGTGTTCAAGAACCCGACCAACCCCTCGGAAAACTACATCAAGCGCCTCATCGGGTTGCCCAACGAACGGATCGAGATCATCGACGGGGATATCTACATCGACGGGCAGATCGCCCGCAAACCGCCTTGTGTCCAAAGAGAACTCTGGATGCCGGTCTATGACAACGACTACCGTCCGGTCAATCCGAACCAGCGCGGAGCCTTCAACGGGCATCGCTGGCAGGTCCCGTTCGACCTGGACGGTTCTGCCTGGGCGGTGGACGAGAGGAATCCCACGGCCTTTGTGTTGGACGTTCCGGCCGACCGGGTCGAGACGATGACCTACGGGGGCCCGTCCGCCAACGATTTCAAGGTCATGTACGCCTACAACGACATCCGCATGCAATCGCGGATGCCCCAGTGCAGCGACCTGATGGTGCGGTTTTACGTCCAGCCGCAAAGCGAGGCTGGACGTGTCGGTGCCACGCTGAGCAAGTATGGTGTGGACTACCGCGCCCGCCTGGACCTGAGCGGCGAGATGGTCCTGTCGCGTTTCGACGGGATCGAAGAGACCATTCTGGCCCGCCGGACGGCCGAGATGCCGACGCCGGGTGCCTTTGCCCTGCTGAAGTTTGCCAACGTGGACCATCAATTGCTTTTCGAGTTCAACGGCAACCGACTGACCTTCGATCTGGGACGGTCGCCCGAGGCGCTGGACCGCCGCCGCATGGAGACGGCGGGTGTGCGGATCCTCGGCGCCGGAAAGCTGAGGTTATCCCACCTGGCGATCTTCCGTGACATCCACTATCTGAGCCAGTCGGAAGGGGGGCGGATCCCGCGAGCGACGGAAGAGAATCCGTTCACGCTCGGCGACGACGAGTTTTTTGTTCTCGGCGACAACAGCCCCAACAGCGAAGACGGTCGCTGGTGGGGACCTCCCGGCATAGCCAGCCGGGGCATGAAACCGCCCCGGGCGGGCGTTGTGCCCAGATACTATCTTGTGGGTAAGGCGCTGTTCGTGTATTGGCCCAGCGGCTTTGAGTTTCCCTGGCCGGCGCCCTTGAAGGATTTCCTGTTAAGCAACATCGATCGGAATCTGCCCTCGCGACTGCTTTACACGATCGTCTCGCTGCGGTGGATTCCGAACGTGGGGAAGATGCGTTTCATCTACGGTGGAACCGGCGGTCGCGAGAACCCGCCGGACTCTCTCGCCGCAGGGCACGATGTGGATTGACCGGCTGAAAACCCAGACTTGGGCAGAACGCCGCGGGCGCAGGCCGTGCGTCGCGTGGCGTCCAGGAAAGGGCATGCCGAAGGCACGATTGGGAGGTGAACGCGAATGAAGACATGGACGAGCATTCTACTGACGGTAGCAGCAATTTTCTGGACGAATGGCCCGGTTGCGGCCGGTGTGCTGGGCGGACAACTCTTCGCACGCGGCGGCGGTCTGACGTCTGACGATTTGCGATGTGAGTACCTCGTGGACCCGCTCGGCGTCGACGAAGTCAGGCCGCGATTGAGCTGGATCGTTCGGTCCAGCCAGCGTAGCCAGAAGCAGAGCGCCTACCGCATCCTCGTGGCCAGCAGCCGGGAGCTGATCGACAAGAAGGTCGGCGATCTCTGGGACAGTGGCATGGTCGCTTCGGACCAGACCGCCCACGTCGCTTACGCCGGCAAGCCCCTCCAGTCGCAGATGCCGTGCTTCTGGGTGGTGCGTGTCTGGGACAAAGAAGGTACCCCATCATCCTGGAGCAAAGTGGCGTCCTGGTCGATGGGGCTTCTGAAGCCGGAGGACTGGAGGGCCCAGTGGATCGGCTTCGACGCGTCGCGGCAGCGCCAGTCAACCAGCAGCCGGGTGGATCTGTCCAAAGCCTCGTGGATTTGGTACCCCGAGGGCGACGCGACGGCGGGCGTGCCCGTGGGCAATCGGCTGTTCCGCAGGGAGTTCGACATTCCGCAAGGGGCCCAGATCGAGTCGGCTGCCTGCGCGGTCACTGCGGACAATTGGTTCAAGCTGTACGTCAACGGCCGGCCCGTCCGCGACGGCGGGAACTTCAAAGAGGCTCTCGTCGTCGACGTCAAGGACAACCTTACGGCGGGCAAGAACGTCATTGCGATCGATGCGGCCAACCAGGGCGACAGCCCCAACCCGGCGGGTGTCCTGGCTGTGCTGAACGTACAGTACTCCGATGGAAGCTCCACGGTCATCGTCTCCGACGATTCCTGGCGGACGGCACAGACCGGCCCGACGGATTGGATGATGCCCGGCTTCGATGCCGGCGCCTGGGAACACGCCGCCGTCGCGGCGGCGTATGGAGCCGGGCCTTGGGGCGAGATCAAGCTGGATTCGGCCCGGTTGTTCCTGCCTCCCGTGCAACTCCTGCGCAAGCGGTTCGTCCTCGACAAGCCTGTCAAACGTGCGATGGTGTACGCCTCGGCTCTCGGCGATTACCGGCTCTATCTCAACGGCCGGCAGGTCGGCGACGCGTATTTCACTCCGGGCTGGACGGATTACCGGGTTCGTGTCTACTACAACACGTTCGACGTCACCAAGCAGCTCCAGAAGGGTTTCAATGCGATGGGTGCCATGCTGGCGGACGGCTGGTACAGCGGGTACATCGGCTGGTATCGCGTCCGCGACCACTATGGCACCCATCCGCGGTTTGCCGCCCAGTTGGTCATCGAGCACACCGACGGAACGTCGAAGGTGATCGTCACCGATGGAAGCTGGAAGGCGACGACCGGGCCGATCCTCGAAGGCGATTTCCTCATGGGCGAGACCTACGACGCCCGCAAGGAGATTCTCGACTGGAGCGGCCCCGAACTCGATGAGTCGCCGTGGTCCGGGGTCGATGTTACCGACCGCATTGCGGCGAAGCTGGAATCCCATCCGGGTGTTCCGGTTCGCCGCTTCCAGGAGATCAAGCCTGTTGCGATGACCGAACCGAGTCCGGGCGCCTTTGTCTTCAACATGGGGACCAACTTTGCCGGCTTCGCCCGCCTGACAGTCCAGGACGCTCCGCCGGGCCAGAAGATCGTTTTGCGTTTTGCCGAGAGGCTCAACCCGGACGGCACGATCTACACGACCAATCTGCGCGGCGCGCGGGCCACCGACACCTATATCTGCAAAGGCCAGGGCAAGGAAATCTGGCAGCCGGAGTTCACGTTCCACGGCTTCCAGTACGTCGAGGTCACCGGCTATCCAGGCCAGCCGCGACTGGGCGACATCCGAGGCATCGAGCTGACGTCGGATACGCCCGTCGTCGGCAAGTTCGAGTGCTCCGACGAGACGGCCAATACGCTGTATCACAACATCTGCCAGACACAGCGGGCCAACTTCATCGACATCCCGACGGATTGCCCGCAGCGGGACGAGCGGCTGGGCTGGATGGGCGACGCCCAAATCTACGTCCGCACCGCGACCTACAATACTGACGTGGCCTCCTTCTTCACCAAGTGGCTCGTGGATGTGGAAGATGCCCAGCTTCCCAACGGTGCCTTCACCGATGTGTCGCCACGTCTGGTGGCCGAAGGGGGCGGGACCGCCGCCTGGGGCGACGCCGGCGTGATCTGCCCCTGGACGATCTACCAGGTCTATGGTGATACCCGCGTGCTGGCCGAGCACTACGACGCCATGACCAAGTGGATCGACTACTGCCAGGGCACCACCACGAATCTGCTACGTCCGGCTCAGGGCTATGGCGACTGGCTCAGCATCCAGGCCGACACACCCAAGGACGTGCTGGCCACCGCCTACTTCGCCTACAGCACCAAACTGGTGGCGCAAGCGGCCGAGGTGTTGGGCAAGCACGATGACGCCGCGAAGTACCGGGAGCTGTTCGAGGCCATCAAACGCTCTTTCAACGACGCGTATGTCGGCGCCGATGGACGGATCAAGGGCAACACGCAGACCGTCTACGTGCTGGCGCTGGCCTTCGATCTGCTGAATGAGGAGCGGCAGGCCCAGGCGGTTGAGTATCTGGTCGATGACATCCGCAACCGCAATTGGCACCTGTCCACCGGGTTCGTCGGGACCAAGGACCTGATGGCGACGCTGACCCGCTTCGGCCAGACCAACGTTGCGTACGCCCTGTTCCACAACAAGACGTTCCCGTCGTGGGGCTTCTCGATCGAGCACGGCGCCACAAGCATCTGGGAGCGGTGGGACGGCTGGACGCCCGAAAAAGGCTTCCAGGACCCGGGGATGAACTCGTTCGCCCACTATTCCTTCGGCGCCGTCGGCGAGTGGATGTTCAAGACGATCGCCGGCATCGACACCGACGGGCCCGCCTACAAACGCATCATCATCCGCCCGCGTCCCGATGGACGGCTCGCCTGGGCCAAGAGCAGCTACGATTCGATCCGAGGCGAGATCGCCACCTCCTGGAAGATTCGCAAGGCCACCTACCGAGGCGGGTGGGACCTGTCGTGGCATCCGCTGATCGGCGGAGGCAAGCCCATCACGCAGCTCAGCCTGGATGTCACAGTCCCTGCGAACACGACCGCGGTCGTGTATGTCCCGACGGCCGACGCCGCCGGGATTACTGAGGGCGGCCGTCCCGCGATGGATTCGCCCGGCGTGCAGTTTGTGGGCACCGACGGCGATAACGCGATGTTCGAGATCGGCTCCGGCCGCTACTCGTTCAAGTCGGAGATGCCATAACCGGCCGCCACACGGACGCGCCAGGATACAGAAGGCCAAAGCCCCCTGTTCCGGCAGGGGGCCTCTTTCGTGTACGGGGTCGTGTCTGCCACCGAACAGAGCGCCGTCGTCAAGTCACAGGGGCGTAGATCTCCGTCAGGAGTTCGGCAGGGGGGACCTTTCGGGGGTCGTTCAGGTACACCTCCCGTGTCGGCCCGGTCACCTTCTTGTGGTTTTCGGCGATCCAGGCGAACAGCTTCTTGTAGGCCGGGGCACTCGTCTCGTAGGGGCCTTGGTGGATGATTCTCGCCATTTGCCCGCCCGGCAGCTCGTAGCAGGTCACGCGGTCCGTGCCGGTCACCTTCTTCGCGACGGGCACGACCACCTCCACGTCGGCGTTGTTCTGCTCGTTGGCCTTCCTCGCCTCCTTGGGCGTCTCATGGCAGATGAACATGGGGCGTCCGACGATATGTGCGCCGCTTCCGGCGGCGAAGCGCCACACTGTCGCGATCATCGAGCCGATTTCCGCGTACGTGCCGCGCTTGCGCATTCCAACCACCAGTTGCGGTTTTACCTGACAGACGCCGACCTCGGTGTTCATGGCGCAACTTCCTTCGGATCGAGCCGCTTTGTCCGGTTTCCCTGCCTATCCGCCCGGTCCAGGTTTGTCGGTTCCGCCGGCTCGAAGGGCCCGCGCATCGCAGCCCCTTTTCCCAAATTTCTATCGCAGAAGGCTTGACGAATGCAACTGTTTCGAGCATAATTTCGTTTGCGATTCGCGGATGTGGCGGAATTGGCAGACGCGCAGGCTTCAGGTGCCTGTGGGCTTAACGCTCGTGGAGGTTCGACTCCTCTCATCCGCATTCCTTTGGGCTGTCGAGGTTTTTGAAGCCCGGCCCCCCGATCTGCTCCTAACGAAATCCGCCGTCACACGCCGATAAAGATAGAGTGTGCGCCAAGAGCGACACCGCCGGCCGTGCCGACAGGGCTTGGCCTGGCCGGTCGGGACCGATAAGATGCCAATGATGAAGCCCGATACAGGGTTGCAACGACGGACTCGGGGGAGTGTGGTGCTGCCGCCGATGAACGGGAGTTACGCATGGGTACAGTGATCTGGATACTGCTGGTTGCGGCGGCAGAGAAGACTGCCCGGACACAGGTGGTGCCGCTGGATGTGATGTGGAAGTACATCAGCTCCCTCGGCCTCGTCGAGGCGTTGACCTTTATCTCGTTCGGCTCGGTCTGTTTGTTCTATGGCTGGCGCGTCTTCCGGATCCTCGTGACCATCTGCTTCGGTCTTTTGGGCCTGGGCTTGGGGGTCTGGGCGAATCAGCGACTCATCGCGGGCAACGTCATCTGGCTGTCGCTGATCTGCTCGGTCTTCTTTGCGGTGCTGTCGGTTCCGTTCATGCGGTGGGGTGTGACCCTGCTCGGCGCGATTTCGGGGGGCATTCTCACCGCCGGGGTGTGGCTGGCGGCCGGTCTGCCCGAAGAATACGTCTGGGCCGGCGGCCTGGTCGGCCTGATCGCCGGCGGCATGATCTCGTTCATCGTCTTCAAGATTGCGGTGATCCTCTTCACCAGCCTCGGCGGCAGCTCTCTGATGGTCGTCGGTATCCTGGCCATCATCTACCGCTACATGACCGGGGGCGACGGCGGCCGGCTCCAGGTGTTCGCCGAGGCAAACCAGTGGTTCATTCCGTCTGTGCTGCTGATCCCCATGGCGATCGGGATCTACCTGCAGAACAAACTCAGCAAGACCGACCAGAACTGGGCCGGCTGATAACCTTGGCCCGCTGGGTTTCTCGCTGCCACCCGCGACTCCCGGCGTCAGATAGCGGGCTGACTGACCTCGGGCGGCGCAATTTGGCCTTGCAAACACCCCTGGGAAACCGTAGCATGGGACGGTTGCCGACGGGCCGGACGGGGCCAGTTGTGATGCGGACCCGGGGCTCCGATCTCAGACATTCAGGGGAAATCCCGTGTTCGAGTCATTGACGGAAAAACTCAATTCGGTCTTCAAGTCGCTGTCCGGGCGAGGCCGCATCACCGAGGCCAACGTCTCCGACGCCATGCGGGACGTCCGCAAGGCCCTGCTGGAGGCCGACGTCAACTACAATATCGTCAAGCAGTTCTGCAAGGATGTTCGCGACGCCGCCCTCGGCGCCGAGGTTGTCAAGAGCCTGCACCCGGGCCAGGTCATGATCAAGATCGTCAATGACGAGCTGACGAGGTTGATGGGTCCGGTGGACACGCGGATTTATTTCGTCTCGCCCGGCCCGACGATCATCCTGCTGGCGGGCCTTCAGGGTTGCGGCAAGACGACCACCGCCGCCAAGCTGGGCAAGTATCTCGTCTCCAAGGGCCGGCATCCGCTGATGGTAGCCGACGACTTGCAGCGTCCGGCGGCCATTGACCAGCTCAAGGTCCTCGGGGAGCAGACGGGCATCCCCGTCTACAGCGAGGAGAGCAAGGACGCGGTCAAGGTGGCCCGCAACGCCGTCCAGTATGCCAAGGAACATGGCAACGATGTGGTTATCGTCGACACCGCCGGCCGGCTCCACATCGACGAAGAGATGATGACCGAGGTGGCCAACGTCGCCAAGGCCATCACGCCGCACCAGATCTACCTGGTCTGCGACGCCATGACCGGCCAGGATGCCGTCAACAGCGCCAAGGAGTTCAACGAGCGTCTCGAACTGGACGGCGTGATTCTCACCAAACTCGACGGCGACGCCCGAGGCGGTGCCGCCCTGAGCGTCAAGGCGGTCACTGGAAAGCCCATCAAGTTCATCGGCGTCGGCGAAAAGCTCGACAAGCTCGAAGAATTCCACCCCGACCGCATGGCCAGCCGTATCCTGGGCATGGGCGATGTCGTTACCCTGGTGGAGAAGGCCCAGGAACAGTTCGACGCCGAAGAGGCCGCCAAGCTCCAGAAGAAGATGGCCAAGGGCAGCTTTGGCTTCGACGACTTTCTCAAGCAGATGCAGGCCGTCAAGAAGATGGGTGGCATCAAGGACATGCTTAAGCTCGTGCCGGGCGTCGGTGGCCAGCTCAAGGATATCGATTTCGACGGCAGCGAGATCAAGCAGATGGAGGCGATCATCCAGTCGATGACGTTGAAGGAGCGGCGGGATCCGGACCTGATTGACCCGTCCAGACGACGCCGCATCGCCGCCGGCAGCGGGACGCAGCCGAACGACGTTTCCACCCTGGTCAAGACGTTCAAACGCAGCCGGGACATGATGAAAGCGGTCAGCGGCGGCAGTTTCGGCGGGCTCAGGGCCTTGTTCTCCGGCGGCTTCAACATGGAGGCCCTGAGCGCCAGAATGACCAGCGGTCGCAAGATCAAACAGCGATCCAAGCGAAAACGCGTCATCAAACGCCGGGGCAAGATCAAGAAGCGGCGGTAGTTCCCGTCCGGAAATCCGCCGGTGCATATCCCTGCGGATCGATCGAAATGGCCCAAAAAGAGCCAAATTCCGTTCCGAAGGCAAGATTATCTCTCGAACAATACCTCGAAGAGGTTGCTCGATTCTGCGAAAACGAGTATGGTAACAGGTTTCGCGGCCGGTTCCAGGACATGGAGGGTACCAGTGAGCTGGCGATGCTGGCGGCCCCGACCGCCGCGGAGCTCAAGGAGCTTCGGCGGGCGGTGGCGATCATGACCGTCGCCGAGAAACAGGACGCCGACAAGCTCACGGACGAGCAGGTGGAAAGAATCGCTGAGGACGCCCGGGTCGATCCGGCCAACCTCGCGATCTTCATCAACGGCTACAGTCTGACGTGCAAACGTGTTTCGTGAGGGCACAGGGCCGCTCACGGAAATTTGACATACGCTATCAGCGAAAGGAACAACATGGCAGTGAAACTGAGAATGACCCGTATGGGCCGTCGGCATCGCCCCTTCTTCCGAATCCACGCGATGGAGTCGAGGGCTCCGCGCAACGGCCGGATTCTCGAAAAGCTCGGGCACTATGATCCGCTCGAACACGATGCCGCCAAACAGGTCGTCCTGAATCGCGAACGCGTCGAGTTCTGGCTGGGCCAGGGTGCCGTGCCCACCGATACGGTGGCGGAACTTCTGCTGCGCCAGGGCATCAAGACCAAATACGCCGAGGAAAAAGCCGCCCGGCGGGCCCAGGCCAGGAAGATCGCCCACAAGAGGGGCAAGCTCTTCACTGCCACCGAGCGGATTGCCGCCGAGAGGAAGGCCAAGGCCGAGGCGGAGGCCAAGGAGGCCGCCGAGAAGGCCAAGGCCTCCGAAGGTGCTGCCGGCTGATTGAACGCACGCGATGCGAATCGACGTTCTTACCCTCTTTCCGGAGATGTTCGAGTCTCCTCTGGGTTACGGGATCATCAAGCGGGCCCGGGAGCAGGGCATCGTCGACATCGTTCTGACGAACATCCGCGACTTTGCGATCGGCGAGTACCGCAAGGTTGACGACAAACCATATGGCGGGGGCCCCGGCATGGTCATGATGCCGGGCCCCGTCTTCGATTGTTTTGAGCACGTCCAGTCGCTCTTTCCGCGGCCCGGCCGGGTCATCCTCCTGACGCCGCAGGGCGTGCCCTTCAAACAGGCCAAGGCCGCCGAACTTAGCCGGCAGGAGCGGCTGATCCTCATCGCCGGACGCTATGAGGGCTTCGACGAACGCATCCGCATCGGCCTCGGCGCCGAGCAGATCTCCATCGGCGACTACGTCCTCAACGGAGGCGAGCTGGCGGCGATGGTCGTCATCGACGCCGTCGTCCGCCTGCTGCCCGGGGCTCTGGGCGACGAGGACTCCGCCCGGGACGACTCGTTCAGCAACGGCCTTCTGGAGTATCCGCACTACACCCGCCCCGAAGTCTATCGCGGCATGAAGGTCCCCGACATCCTGCTCTCCGGCGACCACGGCAAGATCGCCCAATGGCGCCGCGAACAGTCCCTCGAACGCACCCGCCAACACCGCCCCGACCTCCTTGGCGACAGGGACACCTCGTCGTAGAATTGCTCCAATTGGCTCGATCCTGGCCAGGAAGATGCGAAGCGCCAGCTACGGGAGAGAGTGCTCATGATACGCACCAGAGTGAGAAGGCGTTTGCTCCTTGGATGCAGTCGCCATGGCTTTACCCGCACGGATGTTGTGACCCTTCTGCTTATCGTCGTTGGGTTGCTGTTGGTGGCCAGCATGTTGCTCCCCGCGTTTCGGCGGGAACGAAGACATGCTATCCAGCAACTGTGTGGCAGGAACTTGGCGGAGATCGGAAAGGCGATGCTCGCGTATGCGAACGATCACGACGGCGCCTTGCCGGTCGCCGGCGGCAAGGGAACCGTTTGGGGACCCGGACTCGACGATTGGAAGGCCGCGAGTCGTGATGACGCCTTTGGCTGCGACGCCAACGGCGCGGGCGGCGAAGCGACTATCAGCGCGAGTCTCTATCTCCTGGCCAGATACGGCGGCGTGTCGCCCGATCTCTTTGTTTGCCCCAAGGACAAGGGAACGACAGCGTTTCGCCCTGCGAAATACGGAATCGGCGCCGAGGGTCTCTCCGGTGCATGGGATTTTGGACCAGCCCCCCTCAGGCATTGCAGCTATGCGTATCACATGCCCTACTGTGGACACGCCCTGACGACATCCGCCGAGCCCGGCGTGGCGGTGGCGGCCGACCGGAACCCTTGGATCGACGGGCCCCGACAGAAGGCCGCCGAGTTCTCTCTGTTCACGCCCGACATTGGACCGTTCAAGGGTACAGTGCAGCAGGGGTGCCAGGGCAACAGCCTGACCCACCGAGGCGGGATCAGCCACGACGACGGCCAAACCGTCCTTTTCCTGGACTCACACGTGGAGTTTGCGAGGCGCGCCTTCTGCGGTCTGGAGGACGACAACGTCTACACCTCATGGGATGGAAAAGACAAGGTCCGTGGCGTCCCGCCGAAGGCGTACGAGAGCCAGCCGGCTGATGCGCGTGATTCGCTGCTTCTCAACGATCCGCCGCTGAAGCGGTAGGGCATGCAAGCCGCAAAGGTTGGGTAGGGGCGAATCATCATTCGCCCCTGTGGAGGACGCCGAGGCCGATATTGTCATTTCGACCGGAGCCTGCCGAAGGCAGGCGCAGCGGAGAAATCTGGCTGCGAATCAGGCGCATTCCCGGTCTCTGGCCAGATGCTTCGGCTGCGCTCAGCATGACAAGCGGGAGATACGCTGTGCAGGCACAGGGCACCCCGATCTCCCAGGCGACAGGCGCTTCCCGGTCCGAGGCACATCTGGCCGGCCATTTGCAGGGGCGAATGATGATTCGCCCTACAGGGTTTCGAGGGCGGCGAGGAGGCGGGGGACGATTTCGGGTTCGGGGATGGTGGCGATCTTCCGGCCGTGGAGGTAGAGGCCGGCTGCTCCCTCCATGGTGTAAGGACGTTGAACAAGCGCCTCTGGCGGGGTACAATCGAGAGATGGAATACCGGTACACGGCGTATTTTGAGAATCAGGTGCTGCGCAAGCGCCCGTACCTTCGGAAGGAATGGTGCATTCGGGTGGTGGAGAACCCGATTCGTGTCGAGAGGCAGGAGCAGAACCGGTTCCGCTTCTGGGGTGTGGTCGAGGAGTTGGGCGGCGCGGTGTTGCGCGTGGTAACTCTCGAAGACAAGATGACGATCCATAATGCGTTTCCCGACAGGAGATTCAAGAAATGAGAATGAGCTACTATCCCGAGACGGATTCGCTGTACATCGATCTGGTGGATCGGTCGAGTGTGGAGAGTCGAGAGGTCTCGGAGGGTGTTGTCCTCGATTACGATGCAGACGGCAATCTTGTGGGCATCGACATCGACAACGCCAGCAAGAAGCTCGATCTGCGGGAGCTGACGTTGAGCAAGCTTCCCGCGGAGAGCCAGACCCTCCTGCGCTAAGGCATTCGAGATCACGAGGTGCGCACAGGTCAGGTAGGGGCGAATGATGATTCGCCCCTGCGCAGAGCGCCGGTGGGAGAGAGCGGTCCTGCGTCCTTTTGTCATTTCGACCGGAGCCTGCCGAAGGCAGGCGTAGCGGAGAAATCCGGCTGCGAATCAGGCGCATTCCCAGTCTCTGGCCGGATGCTTCGGCTGCGCTCAGCATGACAAACAAGAGGCGCGCCGCGCAGGCACAGGGCAATCCGATCTCCCAGGCGACAGGCGCTTCCCGGTCCGAGGCACATCTGGACGGCCATTTGCAGGGGCGAATGATGATTCGCCCTACAGGGTTTCGAGGGTGGCGAGGAGGCGGGGGATGATTTCGGGTTCGGGGATGGTGGCGATTTTCTGGCCGTGGAGGTAGAGGTCGGCCTTTCCCCGGCCGGCGCAGACGGCGACGTCGGCGTCTGCCGCTTCGCCTGGACCGTTGACGATGCAGCCCATCACCGCGACGCGGCAGGGCTTCCTGACTTTGCGGAGCGCCTTGTCCACCCGTTTGGCGAGCTTGACGACGTCGATCTCGGTGCGTCCGCAGGTCGGGCAGACGATCAACTCCGGCCGCGTCCGCTCGAAAAGGCCCAACGAGATGAGAATGTGCTTGGCGATCTCGGTCTCGATGACCGGGTCGCCGGCGGCGCTGACGCGAATCGTGTCGCCGATGCCCTCGGCCAGCAGCGTCCCGAGCGCAACCGCCGACGGGATGCTCGCATCGGCCGGCAGGCCCGCATGGGTCAGGCCCAGGTGCATCGGATAGCCGAAGGTCTCGCCGATGGCCCGGTTGACCTCGATGGTGCGCAGGGCATCACTGCTCTTGGCGCTCAGGACGATCTGGTCGAAGCCGCGACCCTCGAACAGCCGGATATAGCTGCGCATCTCGTCGAGCATCAGCGCGGTCCTCTTCTCGGGCGGGACCGGCTCCTTCTTGAGGTCGCGGATGCTCGCCTCATTGACGCCGATCCGCATGGCGACGTGGTGCATCTTAGCGGCGTCGATGATGCGGAAGATGTCCTCCTGCTTTTTGATATTGCCCGGGTTCAGGCGGACCTTGGCGGCGCCGGCCTCGATGGCCTCGACGGCGCGATCGGCGCTGAAGTGCACGTCGGCGATCAGCGGGACGCGGACCTTCTGCACGATCTGGGCGAATGCGATGGTGTCGGCCCGGCGGGGTACCGCGATGCGGACCAGCCCGCAGCCGGCGCGGACGAGCCGCTTCACTTGCTTGACGCAGCGGTCGACGTCGGTGGTTGGGACCTTGGTCATCGACTGAATGACGACGGGGGCCGACGAGCCGAGCTGCACCGATCCGACCCGGACGGAGGATGTATGCCTTCTCGTAATCACGGGCCGGATTGTAGCTTGTCCGAAGGCCCATCGGCAAGTAGAATCATCGTGCGTCACGCGGGCTGTGTCGTGCGTGTCTTGCGACACGTCAGGATGGCTGTAGGGGAACTATGGGGTCAGTGTGGTTGTATCTGGGCGGGGCGGCCGTGGCGGTTTACGCAGGCTTCGGGCTGGTGTTGCTGTTCACCCAGTCGAGGCTGTTGTACCGCCCGGTGCGGGACATCGCGTTCACGCCGGAGGATATGGGCCTCGATTTCGAGGATGTTATGTTTCGGACGCAGGACGGCCTGGCCCTGAACGGCTGGTACGTTGCCGCTGACGGTGCGCCGTTCACAATTCTGTTCTGCCACGGCAACGCGGGCAACATCATGCATCGCCTGGACACGCTCAGCCTGTTCCACCACCTGGGCCTGAGCTGTTTCGTCTTCGACTATCGGGGCTACGGCCGCAGCGAAGGCCGGCCGACGGAGGTCGGGACGTACCGCGACGCCCACGCCGCGTATGAGTGGCTGACCCGAACCAAGGGCATTCCCGCCAAGCAGATTGTCCTGTTCGGTCGCTCGCTGGGGGGCAGCATTGCGGCGTACCTGGCTTCGCGGGTCGATGCCCGTGCCGTGGTCGTCGAGAGCGCCTTCACATCGTACCCCGACATGGGGGCTCGGATCTATCCCTACATGCCGGTGCGGCTGTTCGCCCGGTTCCGCTACAACACGGCGGCGCACCTGGCCGGGGCGCGATGTCCCGTTCTCGTGATGCACAGCCGGGAGGACCGGCTCGTGCCGTTCCAGTTTGGCCGGCGGCTCTTCGAGGCAGCCCCTGAGCCGAAGCGATTTGTAGAAATCAAGGGCGATCACAACGACGGCTACCTGACCTCGGGCGACCTCTACAAAGAGGCGTGGATCGAATGGCTCGACTTCGTGGGCGACGACCGGCTCGAACCCGCCGTCCGCGAGACCTCGTGACAGTCCTCTGATTGGCCGCGGAAATTGGCCTTCGCCGTTGACATGTGGAGCGCAGGCACGTTCGTTGTTGTCACCTGGAGCGAAGTCGAAAAGCGTGCCCTGAGCTTGCCGAGGGGTCCGGCCGTGAACCGGGGCGCGCTTCTGATTCGCGGCCAGATTCCTCCACTACGCTGCGCTCCGGTCGGAATGACAGGGTCGTGGTTCGGCCACCTTTGTATGAGGGCGGCAGCCCGGCGGGTGCGGTCAGTTGGCGGTCCACTTCAACCGGGCGATGCGGATGCCGTCGAGTCGGCCTTCGTTCAAGGCGGCGATGTAATACCGGCCTTCGTGGTGGAGGATCTCCGGGGCCGCCACCGGCAGGGTGCAGAGCAGGTACCGCGCATCCTGGTTGATGCCGAACATCATCGGGTCCCCGGAGAAGTAGACGCTGGTCTTGGGTTTGCCGTAGGACTGCGTCCGGAAGAGGTAGAACTGCCCCTGGCTTGGCTCGACGACGTGCGGGCACTCCGCGGAGTAGAACTCGGTGCCCGCCTGGCCGCCGAAGGCGACGACCGTCGAGTCGCTCCAGTTTGTGAAGTCCCTCGTGGTGCGGGCGCACACCATGCCCTGGCGATTCGGATGGCAGGTGTAGTAGCCGTACCACAGGCCGTCGTGGTGCAGCATCATGATGTCGCGCGTGTTGACGTCACGCCCTTCGCTGAACAGGCCGGTTTTGCCGTCGGGCCCGATCACGCGGGTGAACGTCTTGCCGTCGGCGCTGGTGGCGTGGCAGATGTGGACCCAGTCGCCGTAGAACATGTGGTAGGTTTGGCCAACCCGGACGACGTGCGGGGCCTGGAGTCCGCCGGGTGTCTCGCCGAGCGTCGGGTCCGCGTCCATCGCGAGGCCCATCGGCTTCCAGTCGGTGTCGGTCAGGCGCTGGCCCTCCCAGCGATAGAAGAACCGGGTCAGGCCGCCCTGGCCTCCGGCGGTCGTGTTGCGAAGGCACGACCACAGCTGCCAGGTCCCATCGGCCGCCTGCCAGATCGCGAAGTCCACCGGCTCCTGCTTCTCGGTCGCGTACTTGTGATCGGTCGGGTTGCCCGCCACCTGCCACCACGGGCCTTCGATCGTAGGCATCGCGACGCCTTGCGGAGCGGCACTTACGCCCGACGTGACAGCGAGGATAGATAGCAGCATCCTTGTTCGCTTGTGCATCATCCGTCGGTTCTCCAAACGCTGTGTATCCTGTCTGCGTGCGTCTCTGGAGGACCATCATCGCGCCGAACCTTTCGTCATGCAAGAGCCTACATCACGAATCAGCAAGGACACAGGATAGGACCCATCCCACGGCCTCGCTATTGTCACCTTGAGCGAAGCGCAGCGAAGTCGAAAGGTCTGGCCAAGGACCAAGCGCGCTCAGCATTCGCGACTGGATTCCTCCACTGCGGCCTGCCTTCGGCAATCCCCCGGTCGGAATGACAGGGTCGTTGCGAGATGAGCAGACTTCGTGCCTGTTCGGCCGAATTTGCATGGGTCCATCCTGTGCCCAGGCCGCCTGCTTCGCACACACGGGACCATGAGCGAAGGATCGGGCGGGGGTGGTGAAAGACGCACGCACCCCCGCCCGTCCGGCAGAATCCTTGAATTGCGGCGTCGTCAGAGGCCGACGCCGTCGCAGATCGGCGGCTAACGCAGCGTGACCGAGCCGCTGCTGGTTTCGAGGTGGAGACTGCCCCGGCCTTCGCCGATGGCGCCTTCGATCTTCTTCTTGCCGATTTCGCCGCTGACGGTGATGGGCCGGTCGGTGCGCACCGAGCCGTAATCGGTGGCCAGATGCACCCGGCCGGCAAACGCCTGCGGCGCCGTGAATGTCACGCTGCCGTAAGAACTCTTGACGTTGGCGGTCAGGTCCGGCGGGCAGGCCTCGTCACAGACGACCTCCAGACTGCCGCTGCTGGAACTGGCTCGCAGGTCGCGGACAGTGATCTTTCTGGCGTCGACGCGGCCGTAAGAGGTCGTCAGGTCCATCGTTCCGGCCTCCGCATCGGCCAGTTCGATGCTGCCGCTGCTGGAACGCAGGTGAATGGTCGCGCCGCGCAGGGATTGGGCGGTGACCGGGCCATATGAGGTGACGGCGTCGCACGTCCCGAACGTGGCGTCGGCAATCGCGATCCTGCCGCTGCTGGTCTTGAGAATCAGATCGCCCTCGGAGAACCGCTCGCACGTAACCGACCCATACGAACTGTTCAGATTGACGGAGCCTCGAATGTTCTCGGCGCTGACCGAGCCGCTGCTGGTCCGCCCGGAGACAGTCCCCCCGATGTCCACCAGTTCGAGATTGCCGTAGGAGCTGACGCACTCGATGTTCGTCTGTCGGGGTACGATGATCCGGTAGCTGACGCTGATGGAGCGGTTGTTTCCGGTTCGCGGCTTGTCGGCTCGCACCTTCAGCGTGCGGCCGACCGGCTGGGCCTCGATCGTGACCTGTTCGGCCAGCTCCTGCGCCTCTTCTTCCGTGGGCGCTTGCGCCGTGACGGTCGCGACGATATCACAGTCCGTCACCTCGGCGCCGCGGATCGCAATCGCCCCCGATGACGTCTCGACGTCAAGTGTCGAGCCGGCGGCCAGCGGTCTTTGGGTCGTGATCGTTCGTTCGTACCTCGCCTGCGACCGGTTGCCCATCTGGAAATCGCAGCCCGCCGTGGCCAGAACCGCCGCCACGGAAAGGGCCAGTGCCATCTGCCGTTTCATGTGAAGTGCCTTCATTCTTGAATTCTCCCGTCCTGCCAGACTATCGGATCGTGATCGATCCATCATGTGTTCTCAATGTGATCCTGCCTTCGCCGGCACCAACCGTCCCGACGAGCGACTTGCCCACTTTGCCCTGCACGGTGAGCGGCAGGGAGGTGTGGATCGATCCGTCACTGACCGAAGCGTCGATGACAGCCGACAGCCCCGGCGGCGTGGCGAACGTGATACTGCCGTCCGAGGTGGTGACCGACGCTTCCATCGCCTTGGGTGTGTCGGCGGCGCACTCGATGTGGATCGAGCCATCGGAGGTGCGGCAGTTCAGACGGCTGACGCAGATTCCTTCGCAGCGAATCCCTCCGTCACTGGTGTGCAGGTCGAGCGTCCCGGCTTCGGTGCGAGAGCAGTCGATGCTCCCGTCGGAGGTCTTGAGTTTCGTATCGCCCCTGATTCCTTCGGCCCGGATGCTCCCGTCGGACGTCCTGACGTCCACGCTCCCCTCGATATTCGCCAAGTGGATCGATCCGTCGCTTGTGACCAGTGTCAGGCTGGTCCGCGTCGGGACGGTCCCTTCGAGCGACACGCCGTACCGGGCGTTTCGGAGGGTCTCGGGCTTCTCGATAACCACGACCAGTCCCTCTGCCGAGGGTTCCAGACGCACCTCGATCTGCTCGGCCAGCTCCTGGGCGCGTTCCTGCGTCGTTCCCCGGGCGACGATGGTCGCTGTCAGTCGGCATTCCTCCGTCGGGACCCCTTCGATCCGGATCGATCCGTCGTTGGTCCGCGCCGACAGCGAGGAGCCCGGCGCCAGCGGGGCCGTCAGCTTCACCTGCCTCTCGTACTTGACCAGCCTCTCCCAGGAGCCGTCACAGCCATGCACGTAGACACAGGAACTGGCCAGGAACAGGATCAGTCCCAACAGGAAGGCCAGTGAAACAGGCGTGCTGATTCCTTTCTTCATGGTTTTCCCTTTCATGCCGCACAAATGGTCCGACTACATCCGCTTCGGCGGTCGCAGTTCATTCTGTCCCAGAGATCCTGCCGCCACACAATAGAGACAGAGCCGGCATCCCGCGTCACGTTGCATAGCAGGTCATTATACACGTTCGCGACGCATTGAATACGGCACGTCGATCCTCTGTCCTTTCTCTGGAACGTAGTCGCCCGAGGGTGTGCGAGATTTCAGCCGGGTGTAATTTTCCTTCGCCGGTCGCGGGTCCGTTGATGGCTTGTGTATTGGCCATTTGACGGGTGAACCCGTCGCGAGTATAATTCGCCGCCATGCCGGGCAGCTACGGCGGGCTGTCCCCATAAACGGAAGACGCGTTTTCAGGAAGGAATCATGATTGCACAACTGACCATGGCCGGTGTGGTCCGGCCGTGTGAAAGAAAGGTCGCCTGGCTGTACGACATTGCGCTGGTGTTGGGCGGGTCCGTTCTGATCGCCATGTGCACCCAGATCGCCGTGGGCCATCCGGTGCCCTGGACGGGACAGACGTTCGCGGTGCTGATGGTCGGCGCTCTGCTTGGCTCGCGGCGGGGGGCTCTGTCCGTGCTGATGTACCTGCTGGAGGGATTGGCGGGGTTCCCCGTCTTCTCGCACGGCAGGGCGGGCCTGGCGGTTTTTCTCGGGCCTACCGGCGGGTATCTGGTCGGGTTCGTGCTGGCGGCGTACCTCGTGGGGCGTTTGGCCGAACGCGGATGGGATCGCCGGCCAGCCACCACCGTCCTGGCGATGGCCTTGGGCAATACCGTGCTCTATGCCTGCGGCCTGGCCTGGCTGACCTGTCTGGTCCACCTGTTCGGGCGGTCTCTGGGCAGCATCCTGGCCATCGGGCTCTATCCCTTCCTGCCGGGAGAGGTGGCCAAGATTGCCCTGGCGACGGTACTTCTGCCCGCCGGATGGAGATTGATTCGTTATTTTGGGTTTGATAAAATGCCGAAGATATGATAGCTTTGCCACCCTTTGGTATCACAGGCTCTTTGGGGAATAGTGTAACGGCAGCACAACTGACTCTGGATCAGTTAGTCAAGGTTCGAATCCTTGTTCCCCAGTCTCCCCTAAATCCTTGCATAGCATACACTTCCCATGGGAAGCCCCAGCCGTGACTGAGAAATGGTGGAACACATCATTGTGGCTCATCGCTGATGCAGGTGGCTCTGGGCACGAATCCGTGATCCTGTCGCACGGGGGCTTGTTCCTGCTACGGAGACAGTCGAAGTCGAGCAATTGACTCTGCGCGAGGCTCCCGCACTCAGGTCCTGGAAACAGCGCGCCCTAATAATTCTGGAGCAGGTCGAGCAGCTTGCGGTCGAGCTTGTGGCCGTGCCAGTCCTCGTAGGCGACGTCTTCGCGGCCCGAATCGAGGATACCGAACTGGCCACGAAAGTTCCACAGCGCGTAGCCAATCCCGTTGGTCGTCAGAATGTCGAGCACGTCGCCGAACCACGCGAGGAAGACATCGTGCGGCGTCTTGATCCAGCAGCCGCACTCGCCACAGTGCACGCCCACGCCCTTTCCGGCCAGATCGATCCAGGGCTGATAGTACTTCTCGAGACGGGCGCGGTCCCAGTACTGACCGCGCATCGTGCCCGGCCACACGGGCGCCGGCAGGTTCTCGACATTCGCAAACGCCCACGGCGCCTTGTAGTGCGAGATGTAACCGGGGTTGTAACCCCGACAGCTCTGGGCGATGTTCAGATCGATCAACTCCGGAATCACGTCGTTGCCCACGTTGTTGCCGTCGGCGATCACCAGATGGTTCGGATTGGCTGCGCGGATCGCCTTGGCCGCCGCTTCCGCCACGCGCCGATATACCTCGCCCGGCACCGGCCCGCGTTTGGAGTGCTGGTCGTTCATGTCCTCGCGCATGCTCGGCTCGTTGACCAGATCGAAGCTGATCTTCGACGGCGGGAGGTCCTTGTAGCGTTTGGCCCAGACACCCCACTGGAAGCAGAAGGCGTCGAGCGCTTCCTTGTCTTTCCACAGGTTGAACGGCTCGTGGAAGCCGGCGTTGACGCAGTAGCCGGGCGCGCGATGCATGTTCAGGCTGACATGCAGGCCGTACTTGTGGGCCATCTCCACGAGGCCGTCGATGTACTCCAGGGCGCTTTCCTTGATCTTGTACATCTCGTCGGGTGTGATGCGCTGCGACGGATCAAAGTCGATCCACTGCGGATAGGCCATCGGCACGCGGACGAAATCGAAGCCCCAGTCCCGCATCCAGCGGAAATCGTCCTCGATGGTCCGGTTGGGGCTGTCCGGGCGCATCGGGCGGGGGCTGAAGTAGTCCAGAAGATTGAATCCCCTCCAGCGGGGGATGGCGGTCTGGGCCGGCCGGGGCTTGTCCGATGCATTCCCTGGGCGCCCCGCGGCGGCCAGCACCACCCCCACACCGGCGACTTTCAGGAATTCGCGACGATCGATTCGCTGTCTGTCCATGCTCCAACCTCCCATGCGGGTGGATAATCGGATTTCAGCCTTCTGATGCCGTCGGAGGCCATTGAGCGTACCGGCGACTCCCTTCCCTGTCAATCTCGGCGCTGCGGATGCAGAAGACCGTGTCGTTCCGGTCAAGCCGAGCTCCGATTTGTCCGACAGATAATGTTGTTGCGAGAGCCGATGCGCCATTACTATGACGGCGTTCGGTTAAAGGGGACCGGCAAGCGTCGCCGTTGGTGCCTTACGATGCTGTGAAGGGAAGGTCGTGAAAACGAAGAAGCCTCGCAAGAGATCGGAGTCGAGCGACGGCGCCGCCCGCAAGGGGGCGGCGGTGCGATTCATCGAGCCGCAGAAGAAGGACCGCCGCAAGATCAGCAAGAAGGTCTACAATCGCGAGCTGCGGCGGCTCCAGGTTGAGTTGGTCGAGCTTCAGGAGTGGATCAGGCAGAAGGGCCTGCGCGTGGTGGTGCTGTTCGAGGGGCGCGACGCGGCCGGCAAGGGCGGGGTGATCAAACGCATCACCGCCGAGTTGAACCCCCGCATCTGCCGGGTTGTGGCGTTGGGCACACCAACCGAACGGGAGAAATCGCAATGGTACTTTCAGCGGTATGTCGCGCATCTGCCGGCGGCCGGCGAGATGGTGCTGTTCGATCGGAGTTGGTACAACCGCGCCGGCGTCGAACGCGTGATGGGCTTCTGCACGGAGCAGGAGTACCGCGAGTTTCTCCGGTCGTGTCCCGAGTTCGAGTGTATGCTGATTCGTTCCGGCATCCTCCTGATCAAGTACTGGTTCTCGGTCTCGGACGAGGAGCAGGAGAAGCGTTTCCAGGACCGGATCAACGACGTGGTCAAGCGATGGAAGCTCAGCCCGATGGACCTGGAGGCGCGCTCCCGCTGGGTGGAGTACTCGAAGGCCAAGGACGAGATGTTTAAATACACCGACATCAAGGAGGCGCCGTGGTACGTGGTGCCGGCCGACAACAAGCGCCGGGCACGTCTGAATTGCATCCATCACCTGCTGAGCATGATTCCGTACCGGGACCTCAAGCCGGAGCCCATCAAGCTTCCGCCGCGTCAGAAAGACAAGGGATACGTTCGGCCGCCGATCACCGATCAGACGTTTGTGCCCGAGGTGTACTGATGCGATTGCACCCAGCAACGACATCCTGGTTGTGTCTTGCTGTCGCCATCCTTTCGGTGGCCGGCAGCGCGTGCGCCGCCGATCGCACGCCTGGCCTGGCAAGCCGGTACATCGGTGACGTGGGGATTGCCGCCGACCCCAACGTCGTTTTCGCAGAGGATTTCGAGGCCGGTTCGCTCGAAGCGGTGGCGGCGCGATGGGAGAGCGTCCAGAACGCTGAGATTATGTCGCTGTCGGCGGATGTGCCCGAGGCCAGCGGCGGAACGTGCTCGCTCTTGATGACGCACGTCGGCGGGCGCAGCACGGGCGGACACCTGTACCGTCGGCTCCTGCCCGGTTACGACGAACTCTTTCTTCGCTTCTATGTGAAGTTTGATCCCGATTGTTTTCCCATCCACCATTTCGTCCATCTGGGCGGATACCGTCCGCCGACCCCCTGGCCGCAGGGTGGCGCGGGGATCCGCCCTGTCGGCGACGAGCGGTTCACGACAGGCGTCGAACCGTACGGCCGACAATGGCGATGGGACTTCTACTCGTACTGGATGGACATGCGTTCTTCGCCCGACGGCAAATCCTGGGGCCATGACTTCATCAACGACCCCGCGCTGAAGGCCGAACGAGGCCGGTGGATCTGCGTCGAGTTGAGGATGAAGATGAACGACCCCGTGACCCAGAGCAACGGCGAGCAGTCGCTCTGGATCGATGGAAAGCCATGGCACAAGGACGGCCAGCTCGTCAGCCATCTGGGCGAAGGCTTCCCGCGAGGCAAGTGGGTGTGGGACAGCTTTCTTCCCGATCCGGATGGAGCACCCTTGGAGGGGTTCCGCTGGCGCCGCGACGAGGCGCTGAACCTCAATTTCCTGTGGCTATTGCTCTACATCACCGATGCGCCGCCCGGCCACGTCAGCCGGGTCTGGTTCGACGACATCGTGGTAGCGCGCCGGTACGTTGGACCGATACACCGGTCTTCCGTTCCATGAAGCGACTTCGTCAGAGGTCGAATTCCGCCACGACCGGCGTATGGTCACTGGGCCGGACCGCAGCTCGCGGACCTTTGTCGATGATGCACCGCCGACATCGCCGGGCGAGAGTTTTCGTGCCCAGAATGTGGTCGAGCCGCCAGCCGAGGTTCTGCTTGAACGCATTGCCGGCGCGGTAATCCCAGAAGCTGTACTGTCCCGGCTCGGAGCAGTGTCTGCGGAACAGATCGGTGAACCCCCAAGCCATGACCGTCTGTAACGCCTCGCGGACCTCCGGACAGAAACAGACGTGACCGGCCAGCGCCTCCGGATCGTACACGTCGATTGGCTCCGGGGCCACGTTCAGATCGCCCACCCACAGCAGCAGATCGGTTGGCTTGTACCCGCTGCGGAAATAGGCGTCCAGCCGGGCAAACCATTCGAGCTTGTAGCGAAACTTGTCGGAATCGGGCAGGAAACCCTGGGGAACGTACGTGTTGACGATCGTCAATCCGTTTACGGATGCCCTGACCAGACGCGGTTCGTCCTTCGGCTCGTCAGGGAATCCGAACTCCACCTCGCGGATCGCGTGCGGCGAAAACAGCGCGACGCCGTTGTAGCTCTTCTGCCCCTTGAAAACGTACTGGTATCCGATTTCGTCGAAGGCTTCGCCGGGAAAATCGTGGTCCTGGACCTTGGTCTCCTGGACCGCCAGCACGTCCGGGCGGTTGTCCCGCAGCCAGTCGACCACAATATCCAGGCGGGCGCGTAACGAATTGACGTTGAACGTGGCGACTTTCACGGGTTGCTCTCGGTTTCTCACTTTGGTTGAATCGTTCTCACGTGACGGTCATATTATCGGCTTGGGTTGCTTCCGGGCAGACTGATTCAATGTCTCGCTCATGGTGGCGGTCCGGCTACGCCAGCTCGTTTTGGCGATGGGGATCGGTGTCTATGGCGTGACGTGTTACTGGGTCGGCTTCGTCGGGTTCATCCGACACCTCTACCCGGTCCGCTCTTTCTGTCTCAAGCACCGGGGCTGTTGAATCACCGAGCCGGTTCGTGTTCTGCACCTTGTCCACTGCGGCGTAGCTCTCGGTGATCGCCAGAAGGGCCAGCAGAAAACTCACGGTGCTCTCGGCCCCCTGGTTGCCGCTGACCCCGCCGGCCATCAGCCCGTCTGAGCAGCCCTTGGTCTGGAAATCGTACAACGGAACGCGCAGATCGTTGGCGCCGAGGAACCAGTCGAACGCTTTTCGCTGGAGAGTCAGAAGGTCGGGATCCTTGGTCGCGTCGTACGCGGCGCGCAGCATCAGGACCATGCCGGCTGCCTCGATCGGCTGCTGGTCGAAGGTGGCGCGGGGCTTTCCGCGTTCGTACCACCCCAGGCAGCCGACGAAACTGAAATGGTCGCCGTCGAAGGTGTTGTCCAGCAGGAACTTCGCCGTCCGGGAGGCCACCTCCGTATAGGTTTCGTCCAGGAGGGCCTTTCCGGCCGCGAAGAGCGCGTGGGGCAGAATCGCATTGTCGTATGTCAGGATATCCTCGAACCATTCCCAGTCCCGCTGCCGGCTCTCTTCGTGCTGTCGGACGAGACTGGTGGCGGCCAGCTCCATCTCCCGCTTGATGTCACTGGCGCCGGGAAACTGGCGAAGGTAGTCGCACATGCCCAGGATCGCGTAGGCCATTCCCCGCGGATACTGCTTCTGAACGTGTCCGACCGCGTGATCGAAGCAGTCTTTGGCCAGTGACAGGTAGGCGGGCGACGGCGGGTAGGCCATGACCGTCCCGAGCGCCCAGAGGGTGCGTCCGAAGGCGTCGTGTGCCGGTTCGTTGTCCTGCCAGGAGCGATCGAAATTCATGAAGTTCCGGACCGACCCGTCCGGGTTCTGGGCATGTACCAGGAACGACAGATATGTGTCCAACAGCCGAAGGGCCCGGGGATCGGGGTATTGTGAGTAATACTTGGCCATGGCGATCGCCGCACGGGCGTTGTCGTCGGTGCAGTAGCCGTGCGCGCGATCAGGGATCGCGAATCTGGCGTGCTGGTACAATCCCGTGTCGTCGGTGAGTTGAAGGAGGTGGTCCAACGAGGGCTCCGGCGCCTCGATGTTGGAGATGGTCTCCGCCGCCGTCAGCACAATCTTGCCGCTGGTCTGGACGGGCACCTCGATCTCGCTGAACAGTTTCCAGTAAGCCTGTCCGATTTTCGGCCAGGTTCTCGACCGCCCATAGTCGTATGCTCGGCCGCGCAGCTCGTAGAACAGGCTCTTGTTCTGCAGAAGTTCGATGATGGTCTCTGCGAGCTGCTCGGAATCGCCGAAGGGGACGAGTCGGCCCCGGTTGTCGGCCAGCAGTTCCATTGCGGCCCAGTAGGGTGTGGAGACGACCGCCTTGCCGGTGCCGACGGCGAATGCCAGCGTGCCGCTGGTCAACTGCTCGCGGCTGAGGTAGGGCGTGACGTAGACATCGGACGCACAGAGGAAATTATGCAACTCGGTGTCGTCCACGAACCGGTTGTGGAAGATCACGTGGTTCTGGAGATGCAGGTCCTTGACGATCTGCTGGAGGCTGAATCGGTACGATTCGCCTTCGTATTCCCGGACCGTGGGATGGGTCATGCCCAGGATGATGTATATCACGTCGGGGTGCGCCTCGATGATGCGCGGCATGGCGCGTAGCATGACCTCGATGCCTTTGTTCCGGCTGATCAGGCCGAAGGTCAGGATGGTTCGATGTCCTTCCAGGCCGAACTTGTGCTTGTAGTAGTTGCTGTCGACAAACGGCAGGTCGGGAATCCCGTGGGCGATCAGTCGGATCTTGTCGGGGCCGACGCCGTAGATGTCGGTGAGCATATCGACGCCGCGTTCGTTCATGGTGACCACCACGTCTGACCGCTCGCACAGTTCCAGCATGGATCGACGATAGGCCGGTTCGGGTGACTCCAGCACGGTGTGCACCGTGGTGACCACCGGCGCCTTCAGACGCTTCAGCAGCAGGCTCAAATACGAGCCGGCCTCGCCTCCGAAGAGCCCGAATTCGTGCTGGACGGACACGAGGTCAACGTGGCTGAAATTGATGTAGTCGGCCGCACAGATGTAGTCCTGACGCACATTCTGACGAATCTCGAACTTCACGGGATTGTCATATCGGATTGCAGGATCCGACCGCATGGTCACCACCAGGGGCTCGAACAGCCCGCCGGCGGCAGCCGCCGTGTTCTTGATCAGGTCGCTGGTGAACGTTGCGATGCCGCATTTTCGCGGGGGAAAGCTCGATATGAATACGACCTTCTTCCTCGTCTCTCTGCCCATCCGTGCCTTTCCGAAACGGTTTGCGGAGATTCAAGTCACATACGATTGTGCCACGCAGCGGTGATGTTTGTCTGAACATCATTTTCATACGCAGGGTGTCGGAGGCAGTTCGGCCTACTATATGTAGGATGTTCCGCCGGCATGGTCCCACATATAGGTGGCAGCGGCGATTCTATGCGCTTGGCTGCCGCTGCAGCGCCGTCCCAGCCAAAGCCATCGACGGGCCGGATGCCGGAGCACAGTGAACCGTCGATAAGAAAACCCTGTACAACACCATGAAAGACGGATCACTGGCCGGTCCTCTTCTGGGCGGAATTGGAGTTGACAGTCCTTGGTTCGTAATATATAAATGAAATAGGAATAGTAGGAGATATGCCAAATGAAACTCTCAACGCGAACGCGCTATGGCATTCGAGCGGTGATTGAGCTGGCCAGGCATGAAGGCAAACGCCCGCTTCAGCTCAAGGCGATTGCCGAACGACAGGGCATCTCGGTCAAGTACCTTGAGCAACTGATGAGCCTGCTGCGTTCTTCCGGGTTCGTGCGGAGCGTGCGAGGCTCGAAAGGCGGCTATGTCCTTGCTCGTTTGCCCGAGCAGATCAGGCTTAGTGAGGTCTTTCGGTGCCTCGAAGGTTCGGTCACGACGGCCGAGTGCACGGAGGACGAGGACTATTGCGAGCGTTCGGCCGACTGTGCGGCACGCGGCGTCTGGATTCAGGTCGAGGAGGCGATTCATCGTGTGCTTGACTCGATCACCTTGGCCGATCTCGTGGACAAGGCGCAGACCACGACTTCCAACTACAGCATCTGAGTATCAGGAGACCGCCATGAGTGCCGTTTTCGAAGACATTGCGGCAGCCGTTGGTTACACGCCCTTGGTCCGGCTCAATCGGCTGGATGCGGGCCGAGCCACTGTTCTGGTCAAGCTCGAATCGAGGAATCCATGCGGCAGTGTCAAGGACCGCATTGCCAAGTACATGATCGAGGAGGCCGAGCGGGCCGGCCGGATCGGGCCCGATACCGTCATCGTCGAGCCGACCAGCGGCAACACCGGGATCGGACTGGCCTTCATCTGTGCCGCCAAGGGGATTCCCCTGACGCTGACAATGCCGGAATCGATGAGCCTGGAACGGCGCAAGCTCCTGCTGCTGCTCGGCGCCAGGATCGTCCTGACGCCCGCCCAGAAGGGCATGAGCGGCGCTATCCAGAAAGCCGAGCAACTCGTGGCCGAGAACCCCCATGCTCTGATGCTTCAGCAGTTCACCAATCCCGCCAACCCCAAGGCGCATCGAGAGACCACCGCCAGGGAGATTTGGGTCGATACCGACGGGCACGTCGATATACTGGTGGCCGGCGTCGGCACAGGGGGGACCTTGACCGGATGCGCCGAGGTTCTCAAGAGCAAGAATCCCGCCCTCAAGGTGGTAGCTGTTGAGCCCAAGGCTTCGCCCGTCTTGTCGGGCGGCAAGCCCGGGCCGCACAAAATCCAGGGGATCGGGGCCGGTTTTGTGCCCGAGGTCCTCAAGGTCGAGTTGATCGACGAGATTGTGCAGGTGACCAACGAGGATGCTCTGTCCACCGCCCGCCTGCTGGCGGCCAAGGAGGGTATTCTCTCGGGTATCAGCGGGGGTGCCAACGTCTGGGCCGCAACGCACGTGGGGCGGCGCCCGGAGAACGAGGGCAAGACTATTGTGACGTTCATTTGCGACACCGGGGAACGGTATGTCTCGACCGAGCTATATGAAGGACTGCCTAATCCTGAGACGGCGTAATGGCAACAGGGTAGCGGATCGAAAGATGGCAGGCACGAAATTGACGGACAGGAAGCTGGAGAAGCTCGTCGGACGGATTGTGGAGACCTATAAGGGGGACTCGGGGATCAATTTCATCGACGCGGCAAATCTGCCCGTACGCGGGCAGATCCTCGAAATCCTCGAACTGTTGTTCGAGGTGCTGTTTCCAGGTCACACCGGAAACAAGGCGGTGACTCAGTCCAACATCCGGTACGTCGTCGGGGACATCCTCAGCCAGGTGTACACCGCGCTGGCGGACCAGGCGACACGCGCCTACCAGTACCAGTGCCGCATCCAGAAGTGCGACCACTGCAACTGCGAGAAGATGGGGCAGAACGTGGCGTTCGAGCTGCTGGGCGAGCTTCCGCGCATCCGAGAGATGCTCAAGGGAGATGTCCGCGCGGCCTTTGACGGCGACCCCGCGGCCAAGTCGTACGAGGAGATCGTGATCAGCTATCCGTGCATCACGGCCATTGCCGTCCATCGGATTGCCCATGAGCTGTTTCTTCGTCAGGTCCCGCTGATTCCGCGGATCATGTCCGAGTGCGCCCACGCCCGAACGGGCATCGACATCCATCCGGGCGCGCGGATCGGGCGGAACTTCTTCATCGACCACGGCACCGGCGTGGTGATCGGTGAGACGTCCGTCATCGGCAACAACGTGAAAATCTACCAGGGTACGACACTCGGGGCGCTGAGCTTCCCGCGCGACGAGCGAGGCCGCATCATCAAGGGGGGCAAGCGGCACCCGACGATCGAAGACGACGTGACGATCTATGCCGAGGCAACCATCCTCGGCGACGTGACCATCGGCAGAGGGGCGGTCATTGGCGGCAACACCTGGATCAAGGAGTCGGTCCCGCCCGGCGTGACCGTATGGAGCCCGAACCCCGACCTGATCTATCGCAAGAACAAGAAGCCCCCAACGAGGACCCGACGGACGTGAGCATCGCTTTGCAGGACAAGTTGGACGCGAGACTGCTTCACCGAATCGACGAGTTGAAGGCGCGTCGCAGCGCGGTGATCCTGGCGCACAATTACCAGCCGGACGAGATCCAGGAGATCGCGGATTTCAGCGGCGACTCGCTCGGCCTGAGCATTCAGGCGTCGCAGACGCGGGCGGATGTGATTCTCTTCTGCGGTGTTCGCTTCATGGCCGAGACCGCCGCCATCCTCTCACCCAATAAGACCGTGCTGATGCCCGATCCCGGCGCCGGCTGCCCGATGGCCGATATGATCGAGGCCGAGCCGCTGCGCCGTTGGAAGGCGAAGCATCCGAACGCGCTGGTGGTCTGCTACGTCAACAGCTCGGCCGAGGTCAAGGCCGAGAGCGATTACTGCTGCACCAGCGCCAACGCCGTCGAGGTGGTCCGGTCGCTGCCCGCCGATCGGCCGATCATTTTCGTGCCCGATCAGCATCTGGGCCGGTTCGTTCAGGAACGCACGGGCCGCGACCTGATCCTGTGGCCGGGATACTGCCCGACCCATCAGTTCATCGAAGAGCCGGAGCTTCGTGACCTCCGCCAAGCGTATCCGCAGGCGGTGGTGATGGCGCATCCGGAGTGTTCCGAGCCCGTCAAGGCGCTGGCCGACGAACTGCTCAGCACGGGGCAGATGCTCCAGTTTGTGCAGAAGAGCCCGGCCCGCCAATTCATCGTGGCCACGGAGATCGGCATCCTCCACGCGCTGCGAAAGGCCCGGCCCGATGCGCAGTTCATCGCCGCCAGCGCTCGCGGGGTCTGTCCCAACATGAAGAAGACCACCCTCGACAAGGTCGTCGCGTCGCTGGAGAACATGCAGTACGAGGTGACCGTACCGGCGGAGATCGCGATCCGCGCCAGGAAGGCGCTGGATCGCATGGTGGAAATTCTCCCGAAGCGATGACGCTTCGCGACCGCAGCCCGAAGACAGGAGAGACCCCATGGGCCCGAACCAATACCGTTCTGAGACACTCGCCTTGCATGGCGGGCATGAGCTGGACGCCGACACGCGCAGCCGCGCCGTGCCGATTTACCAGACGACCAGCTATTGTTTCAAGGATACCGACCACGCCGCAAGGCTGTTCGCCCTGCAGGAGTTCGGTAACATCTATACGCGCATCATGAACCCCACGACCGAGGTGCTCGAAAAACGTCTGGCGGCTCTGGAGGGCGGCGTTGCGGGCCTGTGCTTCAGCTCCGGCATGGCGGCGATCACCGCGGCTGTGCTCAATATCTGCCGGTCGGGCCAGCACATCGTCTCGTCGGGATCGCTCTATGGCGGCACCGTCACGTTGTTCGGTCATACGCTGCCCAAGCTCGGCATCGATGTGACATTTGTCGAGGCGCACGAGCCTGCCAATTTCGCCAGGGCCATCCGCGATAACACCCGGCTGGTCTACATCGAGAGCCTTGGCAACCCGAAGAACGACGTACTCGACTACGCCGAGATCGCCCGCGTTGCGCACGATCACGGCATCCCGGTGATCTGCGACAACACCGTCATGACGCCGATCCTGTTCCGCCCGTTCGAGCACGACATCGACCTCATCGTGCACAGTTGCACCAAGTATATCGGCGGTCACGGCAGCAGCATCGGAGGCGCCATCGTCGATGCGGGCCGGTTTGACTGGAACAACGGGCGATACCCCGAGTTCACCGAGCCTGACCCGAGCTATCACGGCATGAAGTTCTATGAGGTGTTCGGCAATCTGTCGTACATCCTCAAGGCCCGCGTCACGTTGCTGCGGGATACCGGTGCGTGCCTGTCGCCGTTCAACGCGTTCCTGTTGCTCCAGGGCGTCGAAACGGTGCACCTGCGGATGCCGCGGCACTGCGAGAACGCGCTGGCGCTGGCCCAGTGGCTGGAGGAGCAGCCTCAGGTGGCGTGGGTCAACTATCCGGGTCTGCCGTCGCACCCCGACCACGCGCGGGCGAAGAAGTACATGCCCAAGGGCTGCGGCGGGATTCTCGGGTTCGGCATCCGGGGCGGCCGCGACGCCGCCGTGCGGTTCATCAACGGCGTCCGGCTCGCCAGCCACTTGGCCAACGTCGGCGACAGCAAGACGCTGGTGATCCACCCGGCCAGCACCACCCACCAGCAACTGACCGGACCCGAACAGCTTGCCGCCGGAGTAACACCCGATTATATTCGCGTCTCGGTCGGCACCGAACACATCGACGACATTGTTGCCGATTTCGAACAGGCCCTGAAGGCCAGTTCATAATGTTGAGTGTTGAGCAAGGATAGACCATGTGGGAATACACGGACAAGGTGCGAGATCATTTCTTCAACCCGCGAAACGTCGGGGAGATCGAGAACCCCGACGGCGTGGGCGAGGTGGGCTCTCTGGCGTGCGGCGACGCCTTGAAACTGACGTTCAAGCTCGGCAAGGACGGGCGCATCGCCGACGCCAAGTTCAAGACGTTCGGCTGCGCCAGCGCGATCGCCAGCAGCTCGGTGCTGACCGAGCTCATCAAGGGCAAGACGCTCGACGAAGCGCTGAACGTGACGAACAAGGACATCGCCGATTATCTGGGCGGGCTGCCCGAACAGAAGATGCACTGCTCGGTCATGGGGCGGGAGGCTCTCGAAGCGGCCATCGCCAACTATCGTGGCGGCGGCACCGCCAAGCGTCAGCTGGAAGGCCACGTGGTTTGCACGTGCTTCGGCGTGACGGATGTCGAGATCGAGCGTGTCATTCGGGAAAACGACCTGACGACCGTCGAGCAGGTGACGAATTACTGCAAGGCCGGCGGTGGTTGCGGCGGCTGTCGCGGTGAGATCGAGAAGATCATCGAGCGCATCCAGGGCGAGAAGGCCAAGGTGCCGGCGCCGCCGGTGCCGCGCAAAGGCAGGAAACTGACCAACATCCAGAAGATGCAGTTGATCCAGCAGACGATCAACGAGCAGATTCGACCAGCCCTGAGAGCGCACGGAGGCAACATTGAACTGATCGATATCGAGGGCGACAAGGTCACCGTCGCCTTCCGCGGGATGTGTGCCCAGTGCCATTTGGCCGAGTTCACGATGAAGGACGTGGTCGAGAACAAGCTGCGCGAGTTCGTCTCGGACGACATCTACGTCGAGGAAGACAAGGACTCCGTGGAGGAGGGTCACGTTCACAAAGGATAAGCAATGAAGATCATCTACTTCGACAACAACGCAACGACGAGAGTGGCCGACGAGGTGTTCGAGGCCATGCAGCCCTACTTCTGTGAGCTGTACGGCAATCCGTCGAGCATGCACACCTTCGGCGGGCAGGTGGGCATCCGGATTCGTGAGGCCCGCGAGCGCGTGGCGGCTCTGCTCGGCTGTCACCCCAGCGAGGTCATTTTCACCAGTTGCGGAACGGAGAGCGACAGCACGGCGATCTTCGGGACGCTGGCGGCTGTGCCGCACCGGCGCAAGGTCATCACCACGCGGGTCGAGCATCCGGCCGTTCTCACGGTTTGCCGGGACCTCGAAAACCGCGGCTACCAGGTGATCGAACTGGGCGTCGACAAGCAGGGCCGTCTTGATCTCAACGAACTGGAGCGCCACCTGGACGACGACACCGCCATCGTCACCATCATGTCCGCCAACAACGAAACCGGCACCATCTTCCCCATCGAGACGATCGCGCGGATGGTGACGGATCGCGGCATTACCTTCCACACCGACGCGGTTCAAGTTGTCGGCAAGATCCCCCTGAATCTCTCGGACAGTTGCGTCAGTCTGCTGAGCCTCTCGGGTCACAAGCTGCACGGGCCCAAGGGCGTCGGCGTGCTCTACGTGCGCAAGGGAACGCGGATCGCGCCGCTGCTGCTCGGTGGACACCAGGAGGGCGGCCGCCGCGCGGGCACCGAGAATGTTCCCGGCATCATCGGACTGGGCAAGGCCTGCGAGCTGGCGGCCCGATACATGGAAGACGAGAACACCCGCGTCCGAGCCCTGCGCGACAAGCTCGAAAGCGCCATTCTGGCCAGTTGTCCCGACAGCCGCATCAACGGCGATCCGGAGAACCGCCTGCCCAACACGACGAATATCAGCTTCGAGTACATCGAGGGCGAGGCGATCCTGCTGATGCTCGACCGATTCGGCATCTGCGCCAGCAGCGGCTCGGCCTGCACCAGCGGCTCGCTGGAGCCCTCCCACGTGCTGCGGGCGATGGGCGTGCCGTTCACTGCCGCCCACGGTTCGATTCGCTTCAGCCTCAGCCGCTACAACACCGAGGAAGAGGTCGATTTCACCATCGACAAGATGCCCCAGATCATCGAGCGCCTCCGCGAACTGTCCCCCTTCGTCGGCCAGGTCACTGCGTAGCACGCCACCGGCCCGCAAGCCGATCGCGTCTCGGGGCGGCAGCCTTAAACACCCCATCAAACGGCGCCGCGAGGATGACGGACTTGTCTGCCGGTGGACTATGTTTTTCTCTTGCCGTGGCCGGTTTCGAGGCGTATTCTCTGTGCAGGTCGCCCGGCCTCTTCACGAGGGGAGCGACGCGCGACGAAGGAGTTGGAGGTTCCATCGCACGAAACGGCAAGGATGCAGGAAGACCATATGGATGCAAGCAAACACACCCAGCCGATGCTGGCAGTTCTGATCGACGCCGACAACACCCAGGCTTCCATCACCGAAGGTCTGCTGTCGGAAGTCGCCAAGTACGGCGTTGCCAGCGTCAAGCGCATTTATGGCGATTGGACCACCCCCAGCTTGTCCGGATGGAAGTCCGTCCTGCTCGAACACTCGATCCAACCGATCCAGCAGTTCCGCTATACCGTCGGCAAGAATGCTACCGACAGCGCCATGATCATCGACGCGATGGACCTGCTCTACGCCCGGCGATTCGACGGGTTCTGTCTGGTTTCCAGCGACAGCGACTTCACCCGGCTGGCCGCCCGCATTCGCGAAGAAGGGCTGCTGGTGTACGGGTTCGGCGAACGCAAGACGCCCAAGGCGTTCGTGTCCGCCTGCGACAAGTTCATCTATACGGAAGTGCTGCGGTTCGAGGAGGACGCCGAGCAGCAGGCGGTCAAGCCCAAGACGACCAATGAGCTCAAGGGCGACACCAAGCTCGTGGCCCTGCTGCGCAGCGCCGTCGAGGCCGCCAGCGACGAGAGTGGCTGGGCCCATCTGCGTGCCGTCGGCAGCAACATCGCCAAGCAGGCCCCGGAGTTCGACCCGCGCAACTACGGCTACGCCAAGCTGCGCGAGCTGGCGCTGGCGACGAAGCTGTTCGACGTCGACGAGCGCGTCCACGGCGACGGCCACTCCCGCGCCATTTACATTCGCGACAAGCGCAAGAAAGTCCAGAAGTAACCCCTCCTGCGCGGCGGTCCGGCGCGTCGCCGTTGCCGGGGATTTCCGTTGATTTTCCGGGGTTCCGGTGCGTCTATAAGGAGGCGGCGTCATATACAGTGCGCTGAAATGCACGCGAAACCGGATTCAGGCGAGCGAAAAGGAGACCGGCCATGAGATTCTCCAACGTGCGGTTAGTGTCGGGTGTTCTTGGATTATTGCTTTTCGTTTCGGTCGGCCTCTGTCCGGCGGCCCAGTCGACGGGCGCGGCGGAAGCAAAGCCGGCGGTGGTAGCCCATTTCCACCTGGCCGGAATGATCACCGAGTCGCCCATGGTTGATCCCTTCGGTCTCATGGCAGGGCAGATCACCTCGCTGCACGACCTGGTCGACGTGATGAACCGGGCCGCCACCGACGATCAGGTCAGGGCGGTCGTGCTGACCTTCAACGACATGGCCCTGGGGCTGGGGCAGTTGGAGGAACTTCGTGCGGCCGTCGGTCGGTTCAAGACCGCCGGCAAAAAGGTCTACGTCCACACCGGCAGCATGAGCACGTTCGTCTACGCCCTGCTCAGCGCGGGCGACTACCTCAGCGTCGAGCCGCAGTCGATGCTGTGGCTGACCGGCATCTACGGCGAATCGCTCTACGTCAAGGACCTGCTCGACAAGATCGGCGTCCAGGGCGATTTCATGCACATGGGCGACTACAAGTCTGCCGCCGAGATGCTCACCCGCAGCGAACCGAGCGCGCCGGCCGAGGAGAACATCAACTGGCTGCTCGACGGCTATTACGACAGCCTCGTGCGGATGATTGCCGGCTCGCGGGACCTGACGGCCCGGCAGGTGCGGGACCTCATCGATCGCGGCCCCTACATGGCGGAGCAGGCTTTGGCCAGCGGGTTGATCGACGCGATCCAGACGCGCGAAGCCTTTCTCGCCCAGGTCCGCAAGGAGATGGACGGGCCGGTCCGGTTCGACAATCGCTACGGCCGGGAGGACAAGCCCACGGTCAATCTCGCCAGTCCGCTGGCGTTCTTTTCGCTGCTGGCGGAGATAATGAACCCGCCGAAGAAGCCGCAGAAGGATGCTGTTGCGATCGTTTATGTGGAGGGCGCCATCATGCCGGGCTATGGCCAGGCCAGTCCGTTCGGCTCAGCTGGCGGTGCCTTCAGCGGCGATATTCGCAAAGCCCTCGAAACGGCGGCCTCCGACAACACCGTCAAGGCGGTGGTCCTGCGGATCGATTCCCCCGGCGGTTCCGCCGAGGCCAGCGAGACGATCCTCAACGCCACCCGCCAGGTCCAGGCCCGCAAGCCCTTCGTCGTCTCGATGGGCGACACCGCCGCCAGCGGCGGTTACTACGTCGCCTGCGCCGCCGACACGATCTTCGCCGATGAGATCACCGTCACCGCCTCGATCGGTGTGGTTGGCGGCAAGCTCGTGACCGCCGACCTGTGGGACAAGCTGGGCGTCAACTGGGTCGGCTACAAGCGCGGCGCCAACGCGGACCTCTTCAACAGCGACCGCCCGTTCGACGGACGGCAACAGGATGTAATCGAACGATACATGCAGACGGTCTACGACGTCTTCAGGGGCCATGTCGCCAAAGGCCGCGGCGACAAGCTCACCAAGCCGCTCGACGAGATCGCCGGCGGACGTGTCTTCACGGGCAAGCAGGCCCTCGACCTCGGGCTGGTTGACCGCATCGGCGGGCTCCAACAGGCCGTCGAATATGCCGCCGCCAAGGCCTCGCTCGACGACTACGAGGTCCGGGTGATTCCCGAGCCCAAGGACTTCGTCACGATGCTCCTGGACGAGTACTCCGGCCAGGGCGAACGGGCCAGTGATATCTCCGTCGGTATGGCGGGCCTGCTGGCCGAGCACCCGGCGCTGGCCGGTCTCGTCGACCTGCTGCGGAAGGCCGAGCCCCAGCGGGCCCGCGCGCTGCTGGCGGCCTTGCAGCGCGTCGAGCTGATCCGCACCGAGGGCGTCGTCCTGATGATGCCCTTCGACGCCATCTTCCGCTGAGATCGTCAATCTGCCATCGGGAGGATTGGTCCATGGCCGAGTTGGTCACGGTTTACGAGGCGCGTCCGAATGAAGTGGCTCGAATCGTGGGACTTCTCGAGAACCGTCACCTGCATCCGGTGGTTGCGGATGATCCCGACCGTGCGGTGGCCTATCGCGCGCAGTCGCATGTCGTCCCAATCGCGGTTCCTGCGGTGGAACGTGACATGGCGATTGGCGTGCTGGCCGAAGTCGAGGGGCAGGACCGGGCGCGGCTTTCGCATCTGGTCAAGATCACCGACCGCGTCGTGCTGTTCGTCCTGGTCGTGCTCGCATTCGTGGCGATCGTGGGTTTTGTCGACGCCGACGGCAAATGGCTGGCGCTGGCGTGGCTGGTCCTGTGCCTGCTGGCGGCGGTGGCTCTCATCCGCTGGGCCTGGGCCGGCAAGCACCGGGATTGAGATCGTCTCCTCACATTCGTGCAGCAGGGGGGTTCTTTCTTGTTTCCCGAGGCTGGTGTGACGATAATCAATCATATGCGCGGGAATGCACGAGCATACGCCCAGATGGGAAAGGGGACCGCCATGAAACCGTCACCCTATGGTCCGTGTGGTCTGTTTTGCGGCGCCTGCGGGGCCGAGATCGTCTGGTATCAGAAGCAGTGCCCATGCGGCCAGGAGCTCGATGCGTTCGAAGTGCCTGAGTAGATGCCGGCGACGCACAAATCCGAATGCTGAAACACGAAATACGAAACAAGCTCGAATGACTCCAATTCAGAAATCTGAAACGGCGCAGTCTCGGCGATCGTGTTTCGGTTATTGGCTGGTTGGGGTTTCGTGCTTGGGTCGGATTTCGGTATTCGGATTTCGTGCTTCCAGATCGCCGCAGGGCGTAAGCCGGTCGGGCAATAGGAGAACCTCGCGGCCGGAGTCCGGCAGCCGCGACATGCAGACCGAGGCAGGGGAATGACGCACAGACATGGCTGTGAGGACAAGGATGTCGGCCACTACACGTGCCGGCGGACGGGCGAGGAGATCGTCGTCGATGGCAGGCTCTCCGAGGCGGTCTGGCAGCGGGCGCCGAGGTCGCCTCGCTTCGTCGACATGGTCACCGGCGTGCCCGGCTTTCTCGACACGCGCATGGCCGCCCTCTGGGACGACGAGAACCTCTACATCGGCTTCTGGGTCGAGGAGCCCGATGTCCAGGCGCATTTTACGCAACGCGATTCGCCCATCTATTTCGAGAACGATGTAGAGGTCTTCATCGCCGGGCCGGACTGCTACTACGAGTTCGAGATCAACGCTCGCGGCACGATCTACGAGGTCTTCTACATCTGGCAGGACGCCTACAAGAAGGGCGGCGCATTCGACAAGCCCGAATTCGACCTGCTGACGCGCACTGTGGACGTCCTCGGCGGCTTCCAGGACGGCCTGCGATACGGCAAGCACCCGCGCGGCCGGCGCTGGGCGTTCATGGACTGGGACTTCCCCGGTCTGAAGTCAGCCGTCCACGTCGACGGCAAGCTGAACGACAGCGCCACTGTCGATCGGGGCTGGACCGTCGAGCTGGCCTTTCCCTGGTCGGGCATGACGACACTGGCCCAGGGCCGAAGCCTGCCTCCCAAGGACGGCGACATCTGGCGGATGGATTTCTCGCGTTTCGAGGCCCTGCGCTACAACGGCCGCCAGACTGACCCATCGGTCGGCTGGTCTTTCAACACGCACGGCGTCTACGACTCGCACGTCCCCGAGTGCTTCACGTACGTCCACTTCTCCAGCCAGACCGCGTAGGGGCGAATTATCATTCGCCCGGACGGAGGTTCGACGTCTTCCCGGTTGGCGCGGGCGTCGCGAACCGCTATGATCCCGGCGGAGTTGTCGCCCCTCGGCTTCTTCTCCATGTTGTCTGCGCCACCAGAAGTCGTCGTTAGAACCACAGTGAAAGGCCCGCATGAGAGCAGACGTTGCACGGTCCCTGGTCCGCTTGTGCATCGTTTCTGCTATTGCATTGCTGGCAAGGCGGTCCCCATGTCTGGCCCACGACGACCCCAACGCCCCCGTTCCCTCGCTGAAGGCCCTGAAGGCCGATGTGCCGATCGTGGTCGACGGCGTTCCGGACGAACCCTTCTGGCAGGACGCCGAGGTGGGGACGGACTTCATCGACACGCATTCCGGCCGGCCGGCGGCGCAGCAGACCCTCGTCCGCGTCGCCTACAGCCGCACCCATCTGCACATCGCGGTCGAGTTCCTCACGAATCAGCGGATCGCCTTGGGCGTAGCGGCACTGGGTGTCGTGCGGGGACGCACGACCCATGAGGACGCGATACGCATCACGCACGATGCTTCACGCGCCGTTATTCCCACTCGATGGTGGCGGGGGGCTTGCTGGAGATGTCGTAGACGACACGGTTGACGCCGCGGACCTCGTTGATGATCCGCGTTGAGATCAGACTGAGGACGTCGTACGGAATGCGCGAGAAGTCGGCGGTCATGAAGTCGGTCGTCTCGACCGCGCGCAGGGCGATCACGTTCTCGTAGCTGCGCTCATCGCCCATAACGCCCACGGTCGAGACCGGGATCAGCACCGCCAGGGCCTGGGAGATCTGCCGGTACAGTCCGGCGGCCTTGATCTCGTCGATCAGGATCTCGTCGGCGGCGCGGAGCACTTCAAGCTTGGCCGGCGTGACCTCTCCCACAATGCGCACGCCCAGGCCCGGACCGGGGAACGGGTGACGCCAGACCATGTCCTCCGGCAAGCCGAGGTGCTCGCCCACCATGCGGACCTCGTCCTTGAACAGGTCGCGCAGCGGCTCGACCAGCTCGAAGCCCAACTCGGCGGGCAAACCACCGACGTTGTGGTGCAGCTTGATGCTGGCCGCCGGATTGCCGTCCTTGGAGCCCGACTCGATCACGTCGGGATAGAGCGTGCCCTGGGCGAGGAACCGGGCGTTGGGTATCTTCTTCGCCTCAGATTTGAAGGCCTCGATGAACTCGGCCCCGATGATCTTTCGTTTCTGCTGCGGATCGGTCACGCCTGCAAGTGCCGCGAGAAACTGCTGCGACCAGTCGACGACGCGCAGGTCGATGTGGAAGTGGTCGCGAAAGGTCGCGACGATGTTCTCGCGTTCGTTCTTGCGCAGCAGGCCGTTATCGACGAGAATGCAGACAAGCTGATCCCCGACGGCTTTGTGGATCAGCGAGGCGACGACCGAGGAATCGACGCCGCCGCTGAGGCCGCAGATGACGGTCGCGTCGCCGACCTGCCGGCGGACGTTGTCGATCGTCTCGCCGACGAAGTCGCTCATCTTCCAGTCGCCGGCGCAGTCGCAGATGCCATAGAGGAAGTTCTTGAGGATGACGTCGCCCTTGGGGGTGTGGCTGACCTCCGGATGGAACTGGACGCCATAGAAACGTCTGTTCTGGTGGCGCACCGCGGCATAGGGACAGGTTCGCGTCTGGCCCAGTGTCACGAAATCGCGCCCGAGCTTCGTCACCTGGTCGCCGTGGCTGGCCCAGACGAGCGTCTCGTCCGGCAAGTTGGCGAGCAGGTCGCGGCGGTCGAGCGTCCGCAGCGTGGCCCGGCCGTACTCGCGGCTGGCCGCGGGTGTGATCTCGGCTCCCAGAATCTGGCAGCCGAGCTGCATGCCGTAGCAGATGCCGAGAATAGGAATGTCGAGGTCGAAGATCCTCTCGTCGCATTTTGGCGCGCCGGGTGCATAGACGCTGGCGGGCCCGCCCGAAAGGATGATGCCCTTCAGCGGCATCTTCGCCAGTTCATCGGCAGAGGTGCCCGCCGGACAGATGCGCGAGTAGACGTGATGCTCGCGAACCCGGCGGCCGATCAACTGTCCGTACTGGCTGCCGAAATCCAGGATGGCGATCATTTCGCGTATCATAAGAGAATCCGAAATCCGAACATCGAATTGCGAAACAAGCACGAAATCCCAACACGCGAATGACCGAAACACGATCGGTATGACAACGCCGTTTCAGGTTTCTGAATTGGAGTCATTCGAATTTGTTTCGAGTTTCGAGATTCGTGTTTGACGTATCAGTCGTCGCTGAGCGTGTGGCCTGAGTAGTTCGGGGCTTCCTTGGTGATCTGGATATCGTGCGGATGGGATTCACCGATGCTGGCGGTGCTGACGCGGACGAACCGGCCCTTTTCCATCAGCGTCTTGATGTTGGGCGTGCCGCAGTAGCCCATGCCCGCGCGAAGCCCGCCGACGAGCTGGTAGACGAACTCGCTGAGCGTGCCGCGATAGGGGACGCGCCCTTCGACGCCTTCGGGCACCAGCTTGCTGACCTCCGTGGCGCTGCTCTGGCCATAGCGCTCGGCCGAGCCTTTGACCATCGCACCCAGCGAGCCCATGCCGCGATACTCCTTGAATTGCCGGCCCTTGTAGATGACCAGTTGGCCCGGGCTTTCCTTCAGGCCCGCGAACAGCGAGCCGATCATCACGCTCGAGGCGCCGGCGGCGATGGCCTTAGTGATGTCGCCCGATTGCTTGATGCCTCCGTCGGCGATCACCGGCACGCCGAGCTTGTTGGCGACCTCGGCGACGTCGAGGATGGCCGACACTTGCGGCACGCCCACGCCCGAGATGACGCGCGTCGTGCAGATGGCACCGGGCCCGATCCCGACCTTGACGGCGTCGGCGCCCGCATCGATCAACTCGCGGGCCGCTTCGCCTGTGGCGATGTTGCCGGCGATCACGTCGATCTTGTGACGCGACTTGATCTTCTTGACGGTCTCGACGACGTTCTGCGAATGGCCGTGCGCGGTGTCGACGCAGATGATGTCAACGTCCGCTGCGATCAGGGCTTCGACCCGCTCATAGTCGTGTACGCTGACGGCGGCCCCGACGCGGAGGCGGCCGCGATGGTCGCGGGCGGCCCGTGGGTACTGCTGAACGCGGTCGATGTCCCGCATCGTGATCAGGCCGGCCAACTCGCCCTTGGCATTGACCAGCAGCAGCTTCTCGACCTTCCGCTCCTGGAGGATCTCTTTGGCCTGTTCGAGCGTGGTGTCCGCCGGCCCGGTGACGAGATTCGTCTTGGTCATGACGGTGCTGATCTTTGCGTTGTAGTCGGGCAGAAACTTCAGGTCCCGCCGCGTCAAAATGCCGACGAGCTTTTTGCCCTCGACGATCGGAATCCCGCTGACATTCTGCTCCTGCATCAGCTCCTGGGCCCGGCGGACCGGATCGTTGGGCGAGAGCGTGACCGGATCGCCGATGACGCCGTGCTCGCTGCGCTTGACCTTGGCCACCTCGCGTTTCTGGGCCTCGATGCTGAGATTCTTGTGGATGATCCCGACGCCGCCTTCCTGGGCCAGCGCGATGGCCAGCGCCGATTCGGTAACGGTGTCCATGGCCGCCGAGACGATGGGGATATTGATCTGAACGTTCCGGGTCAGGGTGGTGCTGGTGTCCGCCTGGCTCGGCACGAAGTCGCTCTTGGCGGGAATCAGCAGGACGTCATCGAACGTGATCCCTTCCCCGACGATTTTTGCGCTGTTCATGATCCGCTCCAACAGGGGCTTTTGTCCAGCCTATCATAAACCCATGACTATAAACCGAGGCCGGGGAACCGTCAAAAGGATTTTGCGCGGTATTCGAGCGGCCGTACCATCGGCCTCATGAAGCGTACATTGGATCGAATTAGCCCTACAAAATGCGGATCGTTGCGAACACGAACCGGGCGGGCACAGTATGTCCTGGTACAATAGAGAAGGCCGTAGCGGTCGTCGGAACCGTGCCTCGATTGACAACCTGACCGAATGAATTCGGAGAATAGCCATGAGCATGAATCTGTCCAAGGGCCCGATCTGGGGGATAGCAGTCATCGTTGGTCTGATCGCCGCCACGGCGCTGGTGGCCGGCTATGTGGACAGGCCGGGGAGCGGAACCCAAGTTGCGGCGGCCAAAGCAGACGGCGGGGGCTGTCCGGCCCAGGGTGACTGTGCCGCCTGTCCGGCCAAGGGCACCGACGCCTGCTGCAAGGAGGCCGGAGCGTGTGCCGCCTGTCCGGAATCGTGTCCGAAAGAGTGCTGCTGTGCCGATGCCGCGGCGTCCTGTCCGGCCGGGGCGACCTGCCCGATGAAAGCCGCAGCCGCAACAGGCAATTGCAGTGGAGGTCAATGCCCCGCGGCCCAGTGAGCAGGACGTGGGCTTGAGAGAATAGGGTTCAACGCAAACACGCAACGACAACCATGGATTCTGGTCAGCCAGCTCCTTCGACCGAGCCCTCCGCCCGGCCGGGAAGCTGGCTTTTTTCATGTCCTCATCCCGCCCTGCATCAGAGACGGTGCGCCCAGTGCCCGAATCGTGGCGTATCCTGTTCCACATCGGGATTACCCGACAACATCACACGATAGGAGACAGCCGCAACCGCCGCTCTCGCCAGACGTGGCACAGACTCAATGAGTGCCCATCACGAAAGAGTGCCGACAGGTTCACGCCTTGTTTGCATACTTCCCCAGGATTTCCCTCGCGGCCTTCAATTCTCCATCATCACTTCCATCGCAGTTGCTGGAGTTCTTCACGCGTTCGTACAAATAGGACGGTAGGCCCCCTCAGCCCATCCAGATCAGCATCATTTAACATGACACAGCCTCCCGGTGGGTCGTGATTGTCGAATGTAAATAACTCCGGACCACCGTGCTGATTCCAGCCCCCTGTGGTCTCAAACAGCAGCACCGTGTCCGGCGGTGAAGTGGGTGCACAGTCCGGATTCATCGCATAGTGACACCTTCCCCCGTCTCCTTTGGCGCCCGGACAGACAAGGAATCTCTCGATTCGATCGTCGGTGTTCCGTCTGTGATGGACCTCCATGAGCAGGTCACACCATGCCTCAGGCGATGGATACTCTCTCGTATCTTGAAAGTAAAAGAAGATGTAGTGATGGAGGCGCCACAAATGCGCGGCACAGCGCTGACGCAGTACAAGCGACCTTATCTGAGGCACAGGTTCCTCCATGATGGTCAGCATGGCATTTCTTCCGGGATTGTCAAAGTGCTCGCCCGCCTCGGTAAGAAGGCCATTCCAATGGGCGATAAAAGATGCCAGTAATTCGCTGTCCCGGTAACAGGCAATCTCGATCATCTCACGGATGCGCGGCGGGCCGCCGCCAATCGACCGGCCCTTGTAGACGGCACGTTCGACGTCACGGGCAAGAGTTGCCAGAGTCGCCGGATCCTCCACCGTGATGGAATCGAGCGATTTCAGGTAGTTCAACTCCTCCGCATCCAACAATCGACGTTCCTTCGCCATAGAGAAGAAGTGGTCAACTACAGACGGGAGATAGCGGAGCTCCGCGCGGGTACATCCATGCAAGTCCGGCGGAAGTCGTCTTTCGCCCGTTTCGCTTGCCGGCAACCACACTCCCGGTTCCAGATGGGCTTTGGCAGAAGAGGTATCTCTACCAGCACACGACAGAATTGCCACGGAAAGAAATGGCCCGAGAAGACCGTATGCACACCATGTGAACACGGTCGTGCACGTCGGATTATGGTTCGCATTGGATTTCATGAGACGCTCTTGTCTCAGGTGTGCAGTCATATGCCGCCACGACTCAACGCAAATCGCACCTTTGAATCTCCGCGGACGCACCCTGTATAGTGCGCCTGGAACACCGCCTCCTGGTCATCGGCGATCGACCACGTAAAGACAAATTGCAAAATGGACTTTAGCCCATGCGGCTCGTGCAGCACGGGCCAAAGCCCACCCTATGGTCCGTCCCTTCGCACATTCCAGGCATATCATAGACTGGCGGTACGCGGGGGATCAACCCTGTCTTCGGGTGCTTCCAGCGGATGCGGCCGGCGCACGATGGGTAACGTTAGGAACGGCCTTGTGGAAGGGGGGTGGTGTGGTAGAATCGTGCGGGCAGCCTACGGCGGCTGCCGGCGGGAGGCGATCTGAGAAAGGCAGGATGAGAATGAGAGCAACGGACGCCAAGCGCACCCCGCGTCACTGTCACTTCGCCGCAACGATCTGTCTGCTGCTGTGCGCGACCGCATGACCGACCACGGCGTCAGGGCTGACGAGATGGTCTGCGTGCTCCCGGACATCTTTGAGCGCCTGAACGACAAGGCTACGGTCTTCAGCCAGTGACGGGGCACCCCGGGATCCTCGTGAACCGGCTGGCATCGGCTCAGCTGGGCTACCGGTTGTTCGATGGGATTGCCTCCAGCGACCGACGAGGCTTGATCCAGCCGTTCGACGAGGCCCCAGACTGCCGTATCTTCCTCTCCACCGGGGCCGGTGGGGGGGGCCTGAACTTGCAGAACGGCACCATGTTGGTCAATGCGGACCTGCCGTGGGATCCGGCGGTGCTCGGTCAATGGATCCGTCGGGCCTGCGGCAATTTCTCGCCGGAATTCCTTGACGAGCCTGGACGGGTTCTCTACAATCCCTTGACTTTTGGCGACTCCAGAGCCGAGAGAAGACCTCTAATCATCTGCGGACAGAGTGACCGCTTGCGGCCTGCTGTGGGGTATGATGCCCAGCAGGGTTCTAAGCCGAAGGGTTCGTTTTATGCGGGGTCGGCCTGCGTGTGCAGTGCGGGACGCCGCTTAACCTAAGGAGAAGAATGCCATGGCGACACCAGTTGAAAAATGGGTAGAAGAACAGGCACGGCTGGCCAAGCCGGATAAGGTCTATTGGTGCGACGGTTCGGATCAGGAAGCACACAAGTTGATCGAGATCGGCATGAAGGAAGAGAAGATCGGCGAGCACCCCATCTTCCAGGAACTCAACCACAAGGCTTGGCCGACAGCCTACCTGCACCGAAGCCATCCGACGGACGTGGCGCGCACGGAGCAGTTGACCTTCGTCTGCCATCCCGAGAAGGACCAGGCCGGGCCGAACAACAACTGGATGGCTCCGGCAGAGGCCAAGGAGAAGCTCACCAAGCTCACCGACGGCTGTATGCGCGGCAAGACCATGTACGTGATGCCCTATATGATGGGACATCCCGATTCGCCATATGCCAAGAGCTGCGTGCAGATCACCGACGTGACCTATGTCGCGGTGAGCATGAGAATCATGACCCGCATGAGCAAGAAGGTTCTCGACAAGATCGGCCACAGCGAGACCTTTGTGAAAGGCATGCACTCGGTGGGCGATTTTGATCCGAACCGTCGTTTCATTATGCACTTCCCGCAGGACAACCTGGTCTGGAGCATCGGTTCGGGGTACGGCGGAAACGCGCTGCTGGGCAAGAAGTGCTTCTCGCTGCGCATCGCGTCGTGTCTCGGCCAGCGGGAAGGCTGGCTGGCGGAACATATGGTGGTCATGGGGGTCCAGGACCCGCAGGGCAAGATCACGTACATCTGTGCGGCGTTTCCCTCAGCCTGCGGCAAGACAAACCTCGCCATGCTCGAGTCGGTGCTGCCCGGCTACAAGGTCTGGACGATCGGCGACGACATTGCCTGGCTGAACATCGGGCCGGACGGCCGGCTGTATGCGATTAACCCGGAGACGGGTTTCTTCGGCGTCGCGCCGGGGACCTCGATGAAGACCAATCCCAACATGGTCAAGACACTCAAAGCCGGCAAGTTCTATCCGACGCTCTTCACCAACGTCGCGCTCGACCTCGACAAGAACGAGCCGTGGTGGGAAGGCGCCGACAGCGGTGTGCCGAAACGCGTGGCGGACTGGCAGGGCAAACCGTGGACGCCTGATGCGGGCAGCAAGGCGGCGCATCCGAACTCCCGCTTCACCGTCTCCCTGTACAATGCTCCGACCCTGTCGAAGGAGTTCGACAATCCCAAAGGTGCCCCGATCTCCGCAATTCTGCTGGGGGGCAAGCGAACGCAGTTGATTCCGCTCGTCACAGAAGCCTCCGACTGGGCGCAAGGGGTGTTCTTCGGCGCCCGGACGGGCTCGGAGACGACTGCGGCGGCCGCCCATCAGGTCGGTCAGTTGCGACGCGACCCGATGGCCATGCTGCCGTTCTGCGGATACAACATGGGTGACTACTTCGGCCACTGGCTTCGCGTCGGCCAGCGTCTCCAGCACCCCCCCAGGATTTACGCGGTCAACTGGTTCCGGACCGACGACGACGGCAAGTTCATCTGGCCCGGATTCGGTGATAACATCCGTGTCATCAAGTGGATCCTTGATCGCGTCAACGGGCGCGTCGGCGCCCGGGAGACCCCCATCGGCCTGGTTCCGAACGTGGCCGATCTCGACCTGTCGGGTCTCAAGATTACCAAGGGCAACAGGGAGAGACTCTTCGAGGTCGACCGCAAAGCCTGGCAGGCCGAACTTCAGGACGTCGACCGCTTCCTCGGGCAGTTCGGCGCGCATCTGCCCGCCGAGATCCGCCGCCAGCGTGACGATCTGGCCAAGAACCTGGGGTAAGGCCGGCCGCGTCCTGACGATCATTCAAGCGGAACCGGAGCCACGAGACCGTTGCGGTATCGTGGCTCCGAGGCTTTTCATGAGGTTCACAATCTGTTGGTGGTCTTCACGTCTGCCGGGCCCAGGCGGCCCGCGGGATTCAAAAGGAGATTGACAGGGTCAGGGGCATGATTGAGAATGGGCCGCACGCTTGTCTTGAGACAGGCCTTCCGTCGTGGCGGGCGGAAGGTGAAGTTGTTCGTCGGACCAGATGCCTCTTCTCGAACCGCTGACGGAAGGATCGAATAGGAGACTGCGATGACAGCGAGCACCGGTCAACAGGGCCCGGCATCGGGCAACAAGCAGACGGCACGCGAGAACACGCGCATCGAGCGGGACCGCGAGATGATCCGAGCGGCCCGGGCGAAAGGACCGGCGGCGCTGCTCAAGACATTCGTTCGGCTGTCGGGTCCGGGCTGGCTTCAGAGCGGGATCACCGTCGGCGGCGTGTCCTTCGCCTCCAGCCTGTACCTCGGCGTGCTCAGCGGCTTCACGTTCCTGTGGCTCCAGCCGGTGGCCATGATGTGGGGCATTGTCATGCTGGCGGCCATCGCCTACGTGACGCTGTCCAGCGGGGAGCGCCCGCTGCGGGCGATCAACCAGCACGTCAGTCCGGTGCTTGGCTGGAGCTGGCTGCTGGCCTCGATGGCGGCCAACCTTGTGTGGTCGATGCCGCAGTTCAGCTTGGGCACGGCGGCGATTCAGCAGAATCTTCTGCCCGGTGTTTTTGGCGGCGGCGAAGGCAGCCTGATCCAGGGCGGCGCCGCCCGCGTGGTGGCGGTGTTGCTGTTTCTTGGTGTGTGCATCACGGTCTCGATGTTTTACAGTCTGGGTGGTCGCGGCGTACGCATCTTCGAGAACGTGATCCGCGCCATCGTCAGCATGATCGTGCTGTGCTTTCTGGCGGTGGTGGTGAAGCTGTCGATCGAGGGGGCGATGAACTGGGGCGATGCGGCCGAGGGGCTGGTGCCGAGGCTGCGGATGCTGTTCCGTCCCGTCGAGAGTCTGACGCCCTATCTCCAGGCGGTGGCCGAGGGAGGGCGGGCCTATTGGACCGAGCTGATTACCAGCCAGCAGCGCGGTGTCATCATCAGCGCCGTCGCCGCGACGGTGGGCATCAACATGACCTTCATGTTCCCGTACTCGATGATGCGGCGGGGCTGGGACAAGGACTTCCGCGGCCTGGCCATCTTCGACTTGTCCACCGGTCTGTTTGTCCCGTTCGTTCTGGCGACCGGTTTCGTCGTCATGGCCGCCGCCTCGCAGTTCCATACCAGACCGGCGCCCGGCTTCGTGCCGGAGGTCGAAGGGGAGGTCGTGACGGTCGCCCCGGCGGCGAACCTGGTCGGTCCCTACAACGCGTTGCTGGAGCAGCGTCTGGCCTTTGAGATCGGCAAGGACGCGTTCGACAGACTGGCGCCGGAGGCGCGGAAGCAGGCGGTTGATGCGCTGCCGTACGCCGACAAACGCATGGCGGCCATGCTGGTCAAGCGGGACAACTTCAATCTGGCCGACGCCCTGGCGCCGCTGACGGGCAAGGGTATCGCGCAATACGTCTTCGGTCTGGGTGTCATGGGTCTGGGACTCAGCGCCGCGACGATCCTGATGTCCATCAACGGGCTGTGCTTCTGCGAGATGCTGGGCAAGACGCCGGGCGGATGGATCCAGCGGATTGGCTCGCTGATGGTCTCCGTCGGTGCGATCGGGGCCATCTTCTGGAAACAGCCGGCGCCCTGGCTGGCGATTGCGACGTCGGCCTTCTGCTCCGTGCTGCTGCCGATCGCCTACTTCACATTCCTGATCATGATGAACACCCGAAGCCTGCTCGGGGACGACATGCCCACCGGCGGACGCCGCGTCCTCTGGAATGTCCTGATGGTGTTCGCCACCGCCGCGGGTACCTTCGTGAGCCTCTGGAGTCTGTGGCCGAGGATCGGCGCCTGGAGCCTCGTCCTGATCGGGGCCTTCATCGCATTGAGCCTGATCGTCCATGTGATCCGCATGGGAAAGGCCAAAGCCGGCGCGGCCGCCGCAAGAGTGTAAAGGACAATAACGGACTTCACGACGAGCCCGGGGGACAGATCTCCGGGCTCGTTTTGTTTTCGGGCGGCGCCGAGCGTTCGTTGCTCTATTTGGCGGGGATCAGATCGGCTTGCAGCGTGCCCTTGGAAAGGCGGAAGTCCTTCAGACGAACGCGTTTGTCCTCCACCTCGAAGACCGGCTCGAAGGACTCGCCGGCCAGCAGAGACGCGGCGATCTTCGCCCGGATGTCATCGGTGTCGACGGGCACGGTCTCGATACGCTCCTGGTACATCTTCTTCGCCAGCATCTTGGCAATCAGCGTGATGTTCACGGCGCCGACTTTGACCTTCGCAACGTTCAGGTTCAGCAGCCCGGCGTCGTCAAGCTGCGGCTCCATCTCCACGGTGATCACCAGATTGGCCTTCTCGATGTCAGCGGTGCCCATCAGGACGATGCGGCCGGGATGGAACAGCACTTCGGGCGCCGAGAAGACCACTCCGCCCGTCTCACGCGGCCATCGCAGCCGCCCGATCGCTTCATTGAGGGTCTGGTCGAGCACCGTCAGGGTGAACGGACGCTGACTCTGGGCCCCGTTGTAGAGCTGCGGGCCCAGTTCATGGGACAGATAGGGGTGAACGCGCTCGCTGTTGGTCCCGGAGATCTCGCGCACCGCCGGACGATACCGGGCCGGCCTGTACAGCAGCAGCGCCAGAACGACCACCGCGACGGTCAGGTCGATCAGCAGCCAGTAGAAGAGCTTCCTGTGTTTCGGTCTCTTCTTTGGCCTCTTCTCGGGGACCGGCGCCGCGTCGTGCGTCTGCGGTCCCGTTGTGTTATTGGCCAGCGTCATGTCGGTGCGATCCTGTGAAACCGCCGGAGGGTGACAATCCTATGGGCCGCGCACCACCCTGCCGACCCGAGAATTCAATCCCGTTCCGTCCGCGTCCTCCGGCCCGGCGGGAATCGTTGCCCGCAAATGGGTCCGGAAGCCGAAATCTGTCTTGCCCGATCGTGTCGGCGTGATTATAGTGGTTCGCACGTTTAAGAAAAGGGTTTTTGTGGCCGGGTTCGCGTCGGGTTCGGCACCGCCGAGCGGTTCGGATCGTGCGAGGGGGGCGCAAGTCCGGACGAATGGTGTGACCTGGAGCATTTGGAAAGAAAGGTTATTGGAGCTATGGCGAGCCACTTTGCGGACCGGTTGCGTGAGGCTGTGCAGGCGAAGAAGACGTCCCTAATCGTCGGGTTGGATCCCGTGTACAGCCGGCTGCCGGCCGCGATTACCAGCCACCGCCAGATGAACGACGAATTCGATGCGGCCGCCGCCGTGGATGCGATTTTCGACTTCTGCACCCAGACGATGCGGATCGTCGCGCCGATGGTGCCGGCGATCAAGATCAATATCGCCTATTTCGAGAAGTACCTTTGGGAAGGTCTGGAAACGTACTACGCCCTGATCAACGAGGCCAATGATCTGGGCCTGGAGATCATCGGCGACATCAAACGCGGAGACGTGGGCCATACGGCGGAGATCTACGCTGCGGCGCACCTTCAGAATCCTGAGCTTGCCGGTCTGGAAGACACGCTGGCGCCCGATGCGATTACCATCAACGGCTATCCCGGTTCTGACGGCATCGAGCCGTTCGCCCAGATGGCCGATTCGCAGGGCAAGGGCGTCTTCGTGCTGGTGCGCACGAGCAACGCCTCGGCTGCGGCGATCCAGGATTTCACCGATGCGCAGGGGCAGGCGCTGTACGAGAAGATGGCCCAGATCGTCAACGAGATTGCGACCCGCCCCGGTCGTGTCGGCAGCAGCGGATACAGCAACATTGGCATGGTCGTTGGCGGGACTGCGCCGGAGGTGACCGCGGCGCTGCGCACGAAATACGACAAGATCTGGTTCCTGGTGCCCGGATATGGCTCGCAGGGGGCCAGCGCCGCCGACTGCCTGCGGTTCTGCAAGCCCAACGGGACCGGGGCGCTGATCAACGCGTCGCGCTCGATCATCTACGCCTATGAGAAGCCAAAGTACCGCGACCAGTTTGGCGACGACTGGAAGAAGTGCATCGAGCAAGCGGTGATCGACGCGAAGGTCGAGCTGGCGACCGCCATGCAGAGCAAGCTGTAGGTGCTCTTCGTCGTCCGCGGTGGTGGACCAGGGACGGAGTCGTTCTCGGGTGCGGCGCATGCAAAAGGGTGTTTCTACGACGAACGAGGCATCGTGCGCAGCCGCGTGCTGCACCGGACCGATGTTCGACCGGATCGCCCCGACCTACGACCTGCTGAATCATCTTTTGTCGTTTGGGAGAGATGTCTCCTGGCGTCGCCAGGCTGCACGGTGCATCGGGGGTGACGGGCCGCGGCGGGTCGTCGACCTGGCGACGGGTACGGCCGACCTGCTGATCGCGCTACTGCGAGAGCATCCCCACGTTGTCGATGCCGTCGGGCTGGACTGCTCCGATCAGATGCTGGCGCTGGGGCGCGACAAGCTGCGTCGGTACGGCTTGGCCGCGCGGGGGCGGCTCGTGCGTGGCGATGCGACACGGACATCGTTTGCGGACGGGAGTTTCGACGTGGTGACGATGGCGTTCGGGATTCGCAACACGCCGGACCCGCAAGCCACTCTTGCCGAAATCTATCGACTCCTGGCACCCGGTGGCGCCGCCGTGATCATCGAGTTTTCCCTGCCCGCCCGCACCGTGGTGCGATGGGGGTATCTCGCGCATCTGCGCCTCGTCGTGCCTCTGATCGGTGCGCTGGTGTCCGGAGATCGGCGCGCCTACCGATATCTCAACCAGTCCATCGAGTCCTTTCACGGCCCGGCCGCGTTCTGTGCGATGATGGAACAGGTAGGCTTTTGCGGCGTCTCGGCGCAGCCTCTGACCGGAGGCGTCGCTTCGATCTACAGGGGCGGCAAGCGGGCGGGAAACGGGTGACGTATGAAGGCATCGGATCTGGCGGGCAAGAGAATTCTGGTGATGGGCCTGGGTCGCTTCGGCGGAGGCGTGGATGTGGTCCGGTATGCGGCCGGCGCCGGCGCGCATGTCACCGTTACCGACCTGGCATCCGAGACCCAACTGGCTGATTCCATTCGACAACTGGACTCGTGCTCCGGTGTCGCCTTCCGGCTGGGCCTGCACGATCCGGACGACTTCGCGTCCGCCGACATGGTGGTCGCCAATCCCGCGGTCAAGCCCGACAACCGCTTTCTCGAAGTGGCTCGCCGGCATGGCAAGATCGTCACCTCGCAGGTGGGCCTGTTCTTTCAGTTGTGTCCGGCACGCATCGTCGGGATCACGGGCGCCAACGGCAAGAGCACCACGACCACGCTGACCGCACATCTGCTTCGCCGGGCCCAGAGTGACAGACCGTACGGCAACGTCTGGCTCAGCGGCAACATCGGCGATCAGCCCCTGCTGACCATCGTCGATCGCGTCCAGCCGAATGATGTGGTGGTCCTGGAATTGTCGAGCTTCCAGATCGAGCAGCTGGCGGAGATGGGCGAGGCCCCGCAGATCGCGCTGCTGACGAATCTGACGCCGAACCATCTGGACCGCTACGGTACGTTCGAGGCCTACTGCGCCGCCAAGGAAGGCCTGTTCAAGTATCAGCGGCTCGACGGCCGGATGCCGGCGGTCTCTCTGTTCAACGCCGAGGATGAAGTCGGCTCGCGCTGGTTCGAGCGCTATAGCGGACAGAGCGGGCGGGTCTGCAAGAAGTTCTCCGCCGACGATGTGCCCGACAGATTCCGCCGGGTGTACCAACTGCCCGGCCGGGCCTACCTGTCCAACCTGGCCGGCGCCGTGGCGATCGCCAGGAATCTGGGTGTCCGCGACGATTCTATCGAGGCGTCGCTGCCGCAGTTCCAGGCCTTGCCGCATCGCCTGGAACTGGTGGCCGAAGGGCACGGCGTAAGCTGGTACAACGATTCCAAGGCGACTACGCCCCTGAGCAGCATCGTTGCCCTGGAGGCTTTCGACCGGCCCGAAATCCTCATCGCGGGCGGCTACGACAAGCATCTGCCGTTCGATGAGCTCGGACGCAGGATCGCTCAGAAGGCCAAAGTTGCCATCCTGATCGGACAGACGGCGCCGCTGATCGCCCGGGCGATTGAAGCCGGATCGAACGGCCGCTTGCAGACGCACGTTGCGTTCGCCAAGTCGCTCGCCGAGGCAGTGCGGACCGCCCACGAGCTGGCCTGCCCCGGCGACGTCGTGCTGCTCAGTCCCGCCTGCGCCAGCTACGACATGTTCGAGAACTACCAGCAGCGCGGCTACCAATTCGCCGAACTGGCGCGAGAGTTCGCCGCCGAGTTATAGGAATCTCCCGTCCGGCTGCCGATCCCGCCGCAAAAAATCTCTCCCTCCGTCTCGCGTTTTTCGGCTCGAAATGGACGGATCGTCCATCACAGGGGAGTCCTCTACCTTTTTCTCGGTGGTCCTGCGTCAAGTCGATGCCTTCCCGGGCCGATGGCTCCTCTGAATGACGCTGTAACAGCCCGGAGAAGGTCTTCGGAGGACAAAAACACATGGACACGACAAGTGAACGACGGCTTGAGGAGAGGTTGCACTACCATTGGCCCATCTGGTTTGCGGAAGACACCAACGGAGAGTTGTGTCAGGGACAGATGTCGGACATTTCCAGTCGCGGCGCGGCGTTCACCTGCTACGCAAACCATCACTGCCCCTATCCCGGTGAGCACATCGCCGCTCGTTTCAGCGTTCCTCGCTACGGCCAGGATGGTTCATTCGACATGGTCGACTTCGTCCGCACCGGCCAGGTCTGCCGCGTGGACCACGTCAACAGCATTCTGCGGCGCATCGCGATCCAGTTCGCCGAGCCGCTGCCGTTCCATCCCGGCGAGCAGAGAACCGGTTTCGAGATCGATTCCGTCGAGGACGCGGAGTCTCTGATGGTCTGACCGGCGTCTGGTTCGAGATGGCGTCCGATCAGATCTGCGAATAGTCCGTCGGCCTCAGGATGATGTCGGTGATGTTCGAGACAGTGTCCTTGTATTCCGGGTCCTGGCTCAGCTTCCGCCAGTCGGGGTCGTCGCGAAACACCTGCCATCGCTTGTCGCGATCGGCCATATCCTCGAACGCCAGCATGTAGGTCAGGTTCGGCTGCTGCGGGCCGATGATCGTCTCGCCAAAAAACACCGGATTCAGGCCGGTCTTTCGAAAGATGGCAATTTCGCCGCCTTCGTTGAACATCTCGATTTTCTTCTTGGCGGCCTTGATGCTGTGGCTCTCGTAGATGCGCATCTCGAAAATGCGCTTCTGGAAGCGGGGCGGTTCGAGCTGCGGCATGTGGCTGAACGCGGCCATCAGCGAGCTTTCGTAGCGGACGTAGCCGGGCTCGGAGATCGGCGCATCGACGAACCCACTGCACTTTGTGCGAAACTCCTCATCCGCCATCAGCCGCGACGATGACTCCAGCACGGATTGCAGCGACGGATGCACCAGCAGCACGTAGAGCGTCGGCTTGCTGGGGCCGTACACCGCCTCGAACGCACCGACCGGCTTGATTCCGATCCGGTTCATCGCCGCGATGCCCACGTCCCGGAGGAAGTCGCCGACACGTCCCCTGTTTGCACCGGAACAGAGGTGGTATTGGCGCAGCTCGAAGAACTGTCGCGGCGACGACACCTGCTCCGCCTCAGGTTGAGCCAAGGCCGGGGTGGCGACCGCCGCGCCCAGGCCCGTGGCCAGGAAATTCCGTCGATTCATGGTTGCCATCTCCTTCTCTTGCGTGTCGATCCGGGGACTTTGCCGTTCCGTTGCCGATACGCTACCGGTCTGGAGCCTCTGCGTCAACGATCGGATCACGATTGCAGACGCGGCGTCACAGTAAGTCGGCACAAAGGAACAGGGCGGAGCACGGTGTTCGTTCTCCGCCCTGGAAGATGGCCTGAAAGGTCCTGTGATCAGCTTTATTTCTTTGGGGGCTGCGGGATTCTCGACGGAAGGGTCTCGCAGACCTTCGCGATCACCTTCTTGACCTGCTTCTCCTGATCCGGGGACAGCGCGTTGCCGGCGACGCCGCCGACCACGCCGCCCGCGACACCGCCGATGACCCGGTCGCTGGTATCCCCGCCGGCCAGCACGGCGCCCGCCGCCGCGCCTGCGGCGGCGCCCACGAACGTGGCCAGGCCCTTGCCGGTGCTGCCCGAGCCGCTGCCAATCCACAGGATCGACGCGTCTTCCACGTCGAGCAGCTTGGCGGTCATCTCCATCTTATCCTTGTACTTGGGGATGTTGATGACCAGGACCGCCGGCACGTTGCTGATCCGCCCGGCGCGAGCGGCATCCTCGTTCGAGGTTATGTCCGACGCCTGGAACTCCTGCTCCTTCAGGAGGGCCTGGACGCTCTGGCGCTCGATCACGTTGTACCCTCGCTTCATCAGTTCCATCACGAAGAAGTCGCTGATCTGGTTCTTGACCACCTCGCCGTAGACGCGGCCGGTGACATCTACGATCGCCACCTTGTTGAGGCCGGCAAAATCATAACCGGCCATCGCGTAGCTCTCGCCCTGGCTCGACGCGCAGCCGGCCACCAGAGAAGCGCCCATCACGACGAACAAACACACGGTTCTCATCGCTTTTTACCTCCTGTGTAGTGAAAAACCACCAATCTCAACCATCCGAACGCGTCATGGTACCGATCTGCGACGTCCTGTCAACTGTTTCCGCTTATTGGTTGCCAGGCGCACAGAGCGCCATCTACTTCCATAGAGGCACTTGGCGAGGCGATGGATACTACAAAAAGGCGAATTGTGTGTTCGAACACCTCCGGCTACGCTGGAGGATAGGCGAGGCGGTCGTGTTCGGCCGACTTGGCGGGGCGGTTGGGCCATTTCAGCACGTCGAAGACATACTCGCTGGCCTGGCGGATCATTACGCTCGGCGGGCATGGGCACATCTCGAACGATCCGATAATCTCGTTGTCGAAGCGGTGCAGTGCGGCAAGCAGATAATCCCAGTCTTCGCGTCGAATCCCCCCGCGCAGACCGGGCGGCTCGTGGTCGTCGGTCTTGCCGTAGTTGTCCGTCAGATGCAGATGCGTCACACGAGGGGCCAGCGCCTCGACGTATTGCCGGAACGAGTGGTCGCGGTCGATGTTGGCCGCGCCCGTGTCCAGGCAGTAGCGGATTGAGTCGAAGCGTTCTCCGACGTGCAGCAGGGCCGGCAGCGAGCCGGTTTCCACGCAAAGCGTCACGCCGTTGGCGTCAGCCATCCGGACGACCTCGGCGGCAAAGCCGGTCCCGTCGAGCGCGGGCCCGTCGAGGATTCCGAGGCTGCTCGGCTCCGTGATGATGTTGGCGCCGAGCAGCGTCGCACACTGAATCTGCTCGGCCCACTGTTCCAGGGTGGGCTGGTCGGTCCGCGAACGCATGGACACGAGCATGCCCTCGGTGGCAGCCTTCAGCCGCGGCCAGTTGCGCCGTTCGTATCGGCACTCGGTTTGTCCGTGGAGGTTCGGCCATAGCTCGATGCCGAAGCCCAGGCTGCGCAGGTACTCGCACTCCTGCTCGAACGACAGCGGGTGCTCGCGCCACCAGAAAACCATCGTGGAAATCGCGTACCGGATTCGCATGGTGCCATCCCGTTTTTCCCGGAATCTCCTTGCACGACAAAAGCTATTATCGAACGGAACGGGCGGCGGGTTGAACGTTTCCGGCAGATTCCGCCGTGCTGTCCCATAATACCCGGGCTGTCGCCTGCGTATCTGACGGGATATGTGCAAGGATTCCCTGTCGCGCCGGGCCGCCTCGAATGCCTTGGCGTTTGGGGATGGTAGATCTGGTAGCCGTGCCAATTCCAGGTGGTTGCCAATGCCAAGAACCATCCCCAAGCTCTTCGAGTTTGAGGCTGCCACGCACCCCTCTGGGGACGAGCGAAATAGCCGATCCGGGCGGCAAAAAGGCGCGAACGGCCCCGGCCGCGGCGCGGGTGCACTGCGTGTTTGTGGGTAGGTTCCTGCGGAGGCCAGGAAAGGGGGCTGTCATCTCGAAGAGCGTGGCGGATGTCATTTCGACTAAGGGCGAAGCCCGCACGGAGAAATCTGGCCGAGGATAAGGCCATGGCCCGTTCGCAGCCGGATTCCTCCACTCCGCTGCGCTTCGGTCGGAATGACAAAGTCGATTGCGACCCCCGTGAAGGTGTACCTACAAACATCAAGTGCACCCCCGCGGCGCGTAAGCTCAAAAAAAGGCCTTGGACCGTCCGCCCGACGCCACTATAATGACCGAAATTTCTGTCCACGGAGAACGTATATGTCGCAAGCAAGTCAGCCCAGCGGCGCCGGCGCCGAGAAGAGTTTTGAGGAGAAGGTGACCGAGGTCATCGAGATGGTCCGTCCCGCCTTGCAGGGTCACGGGGGCGATGTCCAACTGGTGGGCATCAACGAAGACAAGACCGTCAAGTTGCGGCTGCAGGGCGCCTGCCAGGGCTGTCCCGGCGCCGCCATGACGATGAAGATGGGCATCGAGCGCATTCTGAAGGAGAAGGTGCCCGAGGTCAAAGGCGTCGTCGCCGTCGCGTAGCGCCTCGGTCGCGACCGACCCGCCACGCCCAGTGTTCTATGGCGTGCCCAACAACCGCCGGATGCGAATTGCGTCCGGACTTTCCACCACACCCTTTTCTGTGATGATGGCGGTGATGTTCTGCGCCGGGGTGATGTCGAAGGCGGGGTTGTAGACCGCCACGCCGTCCGGCGCGGTGGGGACGCCGGCGAAGCGGGTCACCTCGCTGGATTCCCTCTGCTCGATCGGGATTCTGTCGCCGTCGGCGATGCTCAGGTCGAACGTGCTGGAGGGTGCGGCGATGTAGAACGGGACCTTGTGCTGTCTCGCCAGGACGCTGAGGCTGTAGGTTCCGATCTTGTTGGCGGCGTCGCCGTTGGCGGCGATGCGGTCGGCGCCGGTGATGACCAGGTCGATCTTGCCTTCTTTCATCAACCATCCGGCCATGTTGTCGCAGATGACCGTCACGTCGATGCCGGCCTGCTGCAACTCCCACGCGGTCAGGCGTGCGCCTTGCAGCAGCGGCCGGGTCTCGTCGGCATAGACCTTGAACGAACGGCCCTTCTTCTGGGCTTCGAACAGAACCGACAGCGCGGTTCCCTGTCCGGCGGTGGCGAGCGCACCGGCGTTGCAGTGCGTCAGCACGCCGGCGCCCTCGCGAATCAGTGCCTTGCCGTGCCGGCCGATCGCGCGGCACATCTCGACGTCCTCGTCGCGGATCGCATTGGCTTCGGCCAGGATCGCCTCGTGCAGCTCGCCGACCGTCAATTGCGAATGGCGGCAGACCGCCTGGGCCTTGTGCCGGATGCGATCCAGTGCCCAGAAGAGGTTTACGGCGGTCGGCCTCGATGTCGCGAGGAACTCGCAGGCCTCGACGACGGTTTTCAGGCCGTCGACGGTTGTCGCGCCGGCGCCGAGCGCCTGGAGCGCCAGGACCGGACCGTAGGCGGCCGCGACCCCGATGGCCGGTGCGCCGCGCACCGCCAGCGTGCGGATCGCTTCGTGGAGTTGCTGGGTGTCGCGCACGAGCAGCGTGACGAACTCGCCCGGCAGACGCCGCTGATCGATCAGTTCCAGCACACCGTCGGTGCCGTCAATCCATTTGACTGCTTGCGGGATCGTAGGAAGATTCTCCTTATCGCTCGACGCGGGCACCGCTGCCTTTGATGACTTTCTCGACTTCGTGCAGACTGGCGGTGGTGGTGTCGCCCGGCGTGGTCATCGCCAGCGCACCATGCGCGGCGCCGTAGTTGACCGCTTCGCTCGGGCTTTTGCCCTCCATCAGGCCGTAGATCAGGCCGGAGGCGAAGCTGTCGCCGCCGCCGACGCGGTCGTAGATCTCCAGGTTCTCGCGCAGGATCGCGTCGTGGAACTGCCCGTCCATGTAGAGGACCGCGCCCCAGTCGTTGACCGAGGCGGTCCTGGCGTTGCGCAACGTGGTCGCGACCGCCTTGAAGTTCGGGAACTCCTGGACCGCCGCCTCGATCATCCGTTTGAAATTCGTCGGGTCGAGCTTGGAGAAGCTCGTGTCCAGACCCTTGACCTCAAAGCCGAGCGCGGCGGTGAAATCCTCCTCGTTGCCGATCATCACGTCGACGTGGGAGGCGATGGCCCGGTTCACCTCTCGGGCCTTGGCCTGCCCGCCGATGTCTTTCCAAAGCGAGTTGCGGAAGTTCAGGTCGTAGGAGACGATGGTGCCGTACTTCTGGGCGGTAGTGACTGCTTCGAGGATGACGTCGCGTGTCGTCTCCGAAAGCCCGGCGAAGATGCCGCCGGTGTGGAACCAGCGGATGCCGTCGCGTCCGAAGATCGTATCCCAATCAACGTCGCCTTTCTTCAGTTGGGACGCGGCGCTGTGGGCGCGGTCGCTGCACCCAACGGCAGCGCGGACGCCGAACCCTCGCTCGGTGAAGTTCAGTCCGACGCGGACCTTGCGTCCGATCCCGTCGTAGGGAACCCACTTGATGTACTCGGTGCTGACGCCGCCTTGAAGGATCAGGTCTTCCAGCAGGCGCCCGACGGGATTGTCCACGTTGGCGGTGACGACCGCGGCACGCTTGCCGAAGCAGCGTCTCAGGCCGCGAGCGACGTTGTATTCGCCACCGCCTTCCCAGACGCGGAAGTGACGCGTCGTGTGGATGCGCTCGTCGCCTGGATCGAGGCGGATCATGATCTCGCCCAGCGAGAGGATATCGTACTTGCATTCGGATGCCGGTCTGAGGTCCAACGCAGCCATAGCGACTCTCCTTCTTGCGAGTGGTTACGCCTGGTAGATTCTGCCTTCGCGATAGTCCTGCCAGGCCGGCTCGAACGCTTTGCGTTCGGTCGGCAGCGGTCGCGGCGTCACCGTCGTGCAGGTGAACAGGTCTTCGGCCTTTGGATCGAACTCGATCCGCAGGATCGAATTTCGCAGCTCGACGTTTTCGGGCTTGAACCGCAGCGGCTTGCCCGTCGTTCGGTCTACGACGTCTTTGTGAACCTCGATCCCGTCGGCGGCCAGGACCAGATAGGAGCCGCGTGAGCCGCTGCCCAGGCGAAGCAACTCCACGATGGCCTTCAGATACCCGACGCTGGCCAACGCCAGATGTTCGGCCTGGATGGCGGCGACCACCGATTTGAGTCCGGCCAGCCTGATGCCGTCGGCGCGGATCGCCTCGTACCGGGCCACGGCCTCCTTCAGGGCCTTCGTCGCGTCCGCCATCTCACGAATGTGTCCGCCGGAAGCAGTCATGCGATTCTGAATCTCCTCGATGACGGCGCTGGCGGCGGCACCGGACGATTTCTTCCAGCCGTTGAGTTTTGTGATGAGGCCCGTCAGTTGCTCGTCGATCTCCTTCTGCTGTCTCGCATAGGTCGGGACATTTGCGCCGTAGACGTTGGCGATGTACTCGGCGGCGCGGAGCCCGCCGGTCTGTCCGGCGTTCAGGGCCGAGCCGCCCGGACGCTTGACGCCGTGACTGCCCGCCATCTCGCCGATCACGAACGTGTGCGGAAGGCTCGATTCCCACCACTTATTGATCGCGAAGCCGCCGTTGTTGTGTTGGGCGCAGACCGCGATCTCCAGCGGCTCCTTGTACAGGTCGATGCCGTGCTCTTTGTAGATGTCGATCGCCAGCGGATTCATGTGGGCCAGCCGCTGGATCGGCGTCGCCTGGAACGCGCCGGCCTTGGCGAGATAGTCCCGCGCCTCGGGTTCGAGGTCTTTGAGGTCGAACGGTTTCATCGAGGCATTGCCGATCGGGTTCTTGCGGAAGTCCATGAAGACTCGCCGGCCTTTCTGCGTCTCGTTGAACACCAGCACGTCGATCAGCGACGACTGGTGGTTCTCGATCCGCTGCGGATCGAACGGCCACTGATAGCCCTTCAGGAAGATGTCGGTGGCCATCTTGCTCATCGTCGGGAAGAAATCGGTCAGGAACTCGCGCTCGTCCTTGCCAGCCACGTCGGTGCTGAACAGGCGGGGCAGCGCCTGCATGTAGGTGCCCGAAACGTTCCAGCGGAACTTGATGCTGGCCAGGCCGAACTGCGACTCGGTGACATTCTCGGCGGCTAATCCCGCCTGGAAAGCCAGGCCGTGGATGCCGGTTTGGCCTTCGGGATAGACGCTGGTCTTGTACAAGGCGCCGGGCCCGCCGGCCGCCAGCACGATGTTCTCCGCGAGAAAGACGCTCAGACCCCAGCTCGCGTTCGTGACCTTCGACTTCTGGATGGTCACGAGGCCCACAATGCGCTTGGCCTCGCCTTGGCCGACCGCCAGCAGATGCGCCGCCTCCTGCTGGTCGAAGATCTGGATGCCGTATGCCTCGACCTGCCTCTGGAGGCACTCGCTCATGAACTTGCTGGTCTTGGGGCCGGCGCTGGTGGCGCGTTCGGCGGGGTCGTGGTCGGTCTTGTAGCCGATGAATGTGCCCATCGCGTCGGTGGGGAAGGGCACGCCCGCCTGCACGAGATGCGCGAACTCGCGCAGCGAGCCGATCCCTTCGGCCAGCGCCAGATCGCCGTGACAGCAGCCGCCCGCCAGCAGCGTCTTGGCGAACTGTTCGGCGCAGTCGGGAATCCCGGGGCTGGTGCCCTGCTTGTAGTAGGTCTGCTTGTCGGAGCCGCTCATGCGCGAGGCGCCGAGCTTAAGGCCCGCGGTGACCACCGCGATCCGCTTCTGTGCGTCTTTGACGCCCTTGCGGGTCATGAATTCATAGAGGTGCACGGCGCAGTTCATGCCGGCCGCGCCGGCACCGACGATGATCGTGCTGTAATTGTGCATGGCCACCGTCTGTCGGGCGATCTTCCTGGTCTTCACGGTTGCTGATTCTCCTTCCCAAACGATTCGGTCAACGATGCGATGTTGTCTGTCAGTTCACCTTTTCCGGCTTGGCAAATTCCGTAGTCATCGAGCGGGGCAGTCGATAGACCTCTCCGGCGCGAGTGCAGAAGTAGATCGAGGAGTCCGAAGGTTGCCGGCCGTGCCCGTCGGCCCACAACGCGTAGAAGCCCTCGTGCGCGCCGACCGGCTCGCGGGCGTACGTGTGGTTGAACGGGCTGTCCCTGGTCAGTTGCGCGATCTTCTGCCAGGTAGCGCCCTGATCGGCGCTGCGCCACATCGCCATCTCGCCGCCGGGATTATAAGGCTGCGGACCGGTTTCGGTCGGGGCGATGATGCGCCACGCTCCATCCGCCTCGATGTAGAGCGAGCCCATGTCGTAGTTGTTGTCGGAGGTGAAGGCCGGGCGGATCGTCCAGGCCTGTCCCGTCCAGCGGGCGGTCGTCCAGGTGCGCGGGTCGTTCTGCGGACCGGCCTCGAAGCCCTTGCTGGTAATGAAGAGGATCACCGGATGCCCCGAGGCGTCGAAGCGAATATCCTTCAGATACACGAGCAGGCCTTCCTTCTCGTAGTCGTGCACGAGCGCCGCGTTTTGCGGCCGGGTCAGCGGGATCGTGACATCGGTCCCGTCGGCGGCGTGCCACGATTGCCCGAAGTCGGTCGTTTCAAGGTAGTACAGGTTCGTCCGCCAGTTGAGCCCCTTGCCCTTCGGATGGTAGTTCAGGGCGGTGCCGGCCTTGGATTCGATGGCGATGCTGATCTGGTAGTGTCCCTCGTCGATGGCGGCCAGTCTCTGCCACGCGGACCAGCGGACGCCGTCGTCACTGGTCATGAAACAGGCGGTGCGCGCCGCCGGGTAGTTGTATCGGGTGAAGAAGGCGACGAAGCCGCGATCCGGCACATGCCAGGCCTGCATGTACGAGAAGTTCGTCATCATGACTTGCCGGCCCTCCTCGATCTTCATCGGGTGCACCGCGACGAATTCATTGACGTCGTAGGGGCGGGCGCTGCGATGGATATAGGAAGGCCGCGATGTCCCGTGCGAGGTCGAGAAGACCCAGATATGGCCCTCGTCGTCTACGCTGATGACGGGATTGTCGTGGGCGTCGGTGGTCCGCTTGTCCAGCAGGATCGTCGGCCGGGGGACCAGGCCGGTGCGGTGGTCGTAGTACGAGACCATGTGCAGCAGTGTCTTATTCTGTCTGTCCCCGTCGGGCGTGCCGCCGTAGCAGAAGAAGGTCCTGGCGACCTTCTGGCAGTAGACGGCGAACGGCTGGTGCTTGGCGCAGTAGGTGCCGAGCCCACCGCTGTACTTGTAGCGGTACTCGTTGTCGAGCGGCTGGTTCATGTACCAGATGCCGCGATAGCCGGTGTCCTTGGTGTTGGACGTTGCGACCTGGCCCGGTCTGTCGGCGGCCGACAGATGTGTCGCGAGCTGCAGGGCAATGAGAGTCGTTAGAAACCGACCACGGAACCGCTCGCGCGCTGTGGCTATCCTGACGTGTGACATCGTGCGCCTCGTTATCCGACGTTGAAGTCCCGTCCGGTCGTCCGGCTGATCTGTTCGAGTGAGGCGCTCGCGAAATCGAGTCCGGGGTACTTCTCCCGACGGAGCCGGTCGATGAGCTGCTTAACGACCGCCAGTTCTCGGGCCAGCAGTCTGTAGTCCTGCTCATCGACGATTTTGGCGAGGGTGGCCTTCTCGATCATGCTGAACGAGCCGCCGAGCACCAGGACGCCGGCACCGATGTAGTCCGGGATGTTCGACGCGGTCGTTCCGCCCGTAGGGACGAGGCTGATCGTCTTGTGGATGGCGGGGTCGACAGCCTTGACGAAGGCCGGACCGCCCAACTCCTTGGCGGGAAAGACCTTGCAGAGGTTTGCGCCTCGGGCGTACTGGCTGACGATCTCGGTGGCGGTGCCGCAGCCGGGGATCATGGGGACCTTGCCCGCGAATCGGGCCAAGCCCGCGTCGCTGAAGTTCACCGCCGAGACGAGGTACGCGGCCCCCGCGTCGACCACCTGTTGCAGCGTGGGCAGCGGATCGTCCGCGTGGGCGGCGTTGTACACCTTGAGCATGCCGGGCCAATCGATCAGGCTGGCTGCGCCTGCGACGAAGTCGGGCAACTCCTTGCGGAGCCGCGTAAGCTTCTGTAGAGGCTGCTTGATCCGGCAGGTCACTTCCATGTTGCGGATCCCCGCCGCGAGCAGCGCCTCGGCGGTCTTGACGATATCGAGCTTGTCCTGGTTGAAGACGAGGATGAACCCGTCACGGACCAGAGTGACGAGTGTGGTCTTGATATCCATATGGGCCCTCTTCGAATCGGCGATTTACGATTTGCTATTCACGATTCAACTTCACGGCTCCGACGGCCGGGAGCGAGCCGGTGCATCGCTTCTCTAAATCGTAAATCGCACTTTGCAATTCGTAAACCTTAGAGTCTTCGCAGATGGAAGCCGCCGTCGGCGTTGATCACCTGGCCGGTGCAGAAGTCGAGCCGACCTTCGGCGATCGCGCCCACCGCCTTGCCGATGTCCTCGGGGTAGCCCCAGCGACGGATCGGCGTGATGCCTTCGGCGATCATCTTGTCGTACTTGGCGGTGACCACTTTGGTCATGTCCGTCTTGACGATTCCGGGGCGGACCTCGAACACGCCGATGCCGTATTCGGCCAGCCGGTCGGCGTAGAGCATCGTCATCATGCCGATGGCCGCTTTGCTGATGCAGTACTCGCCACGGGCCGGGCTGCTCGTGTAGGCGGAGATCGATCCGGTGTTGACGATGCGATAGCCGCCTTCGGGATCGGCCTTCTTCTGCTCGATCATCCACTTGGCGACCATCTGGGTCAGAAAGTAGGGGCCCTTGAGATTGATGTTCATCACACGATCGAAGCTCTCTTCGGTGGCCTCCAGCAGATCGAGCCGTTTCAGGGGGGCGACGCCGGCGTTGTTGGCCAGCAGGTGACATCGGCCGAATATGCTTCGGGTCGAATCGACCAGCTTCCGGCGGTCGGCGGCGTTGCTGACGTCGATCCGCAGCACCTCGCATCGTGCCCCAAGCGCCCGGGCCTGCTTCTGGGTTTCCAGAGCGTTGCTCTCGTCGGGCTTGCCTTGTTCATCGAAGTCGAAGTGGGCGATCATCAGATCGTATCCCAGCCTGGCCAGCTCCAGCGCGATGCCCCGGCCGATTCCCCGACTGCCCCCGGTGACGATGGCTACGAGTCTATCTCCCATGACGACGGTCCCTTTCGATGGTGGTTACGATTGCAGAAACTGGTCGATCTGGCGGGCGGCCCGCATGCCGTCGGCGACGGCGGCGACCACCGTGGAAGGCCCGCGAACCAGGTCGCCTCCAGCAAAGACGGCACGGCGCGACGTTGCAAGTGTTTCGTCGTTGGTCCGGATGAGTCCGCCGACAATCCGGACCCCGGGCAGTATCTGCTCCAGGTTGTCCGGAGCCGACTGGCCGATGGCCTCGACGACGAGGTCCATGTCGAGATCGTACGCGCTTGCGGTCACGGCCTGAGGCCGGCGCCGTCCGCTCGCGTCGGGGTCGCCCAAGCGTGTCGGGCACAGCCGGATTCCCGTCAGCTTGCCGTCTGTGGCGTGGTAGTCCAATGGCTGCGTCAGGATCAGGAAGTGCACGCCTTCGTTGATCGCCCGCTGCCGCTCGGCGCCCCAGGCGGGCATCTCCTTGAACGAGCGGCGGTAGATCAGATATACATCTTTGGCGCCGAGCTGTCCGGCGGTCACCGCGACGTCCATCGCGGTGTTGCCCCCGCCGATGACGGCGACGGATTTACCGTTCAGGTTGAGCCGGCCGGACTGCTTGGCTTCGGACAGGAAATCCATCGCGTTCCAAAGACCATCGAGTGGCGTGTTGATGATACGGGTCGCCCGGGGCAGGCCCAGTCCGATGAAGGCGGCGTCGAAGCCCTGTTCCATGATTGTGTCGAGATTGTTCTTGGCGTCAAGCTCCTGGCCCAGACATAGCGTCATGCGATCTTCAGGCACATCCGAAAAGATCGCCTTGAGTTCGTGGACCAGCGCCCGGTTCTGGCGGTCGGCGGGGATGACGGACTCGACCATCCCGCCGAAGGCGGTGCTCTTGTCGAAGATCGCCACGCTGTGACCAGCCTCGAGCAGTCGGGCGGCGCAGGCCAGGCCCGCCGGGCCGGCGCCGATGATCGCCACCTTTCGGCCCGTGGCCGTCTGCGGAATCCGCAGCTTCGACCAGCCGTTCCAGTTGGCCTGCTCGGCAAGATACCGCTGGATGTGGGCGATCGGCAGCGCCCCGTCTGCGATGAAGTGCTGGAGGCAGTGGCCCTGGCATTGCTGCTCGACCGGGCAGAGCCACGCACAGACCTCGGGAAAGACGTTTGCCCGGCGGATGACCTCGTAGGCCTCCTGCTCTTTGCCGTCGAGAAAGAGCTCGATGAATCTCGGGATCTCGATCCCCGCCGGGCAGGCGAGCTGACACGTCGGCTCCTGGCACTTACGACAGTTGTTCGCCAGGCGAAGCAGGTTGTCCTTGTCGCTCAGGCGACCATGCCGGAAGATTGGCCCGTACACCGCGTGGTCCCGCACGACGCAGCCGGTCCGCCCGCCGTCCCGCATGATCTGCGTACAGGCGCTGCAGGCGATACAGACCTTCTCGGAGTCCATCTTCCCCTTGCGGACGATATCGCGTGCGAAGTCCGGATAGGCAAAGGCCATCCGTCCGCCGCCGATGATCGTGACCAGGCCATTGGTCTTGTTGGCGGCGCCGACGTTGGCCATGAGCGTACGGAGCCAACTGTAGCCGGTCCCGACGAAGGTCATGTCGGGATACGCCTTCTGGATTTGCCCGGTGACGTTCACGAGCCTCGCGACGCCGACCAGCGGGTGCTCGGGCTCGGGGTAGCCGCCCACGATGGGCTCATTGAAGGGTCGGCCGACGTGGGGATTGTAGTAGGGATTGGCAACCGTGATATCGATGAGCGTGACGCCGCGGTCCTTGAGCAGGCCGACGAGTCTCTTCGGTTCGGTCAGGTCGGGTTTGGTGTAGTCGTTCTGGTCCACTGCCCAGCCATAAGGGTAGGGGATTGCGTCGTAGATGCCCAATCGCGTGACGACGCGGGCCTTGGCACCGAGTTCGGCGCGCACGCGCTCGACGGTCTCGATGAGCAGGCGGGTGCGGTTCTCGAACGAGCCGCCGTACTTGCCCGGGCGGTTGCGGCACGCCAGCAGCTCGTTGATGAGGTATCCGTGACAGGCCTTGATGTCAACGGCGTCGAAGCCGACCTCGAACGCGATGCGTGCGGCCTCGACGTAGGCGTCCTGGAGCCGGTCGAGGTATTCGTCAGTCACGAGGGGATAGTCGTCAGGGAGTTTGCTCTGTCCCTTGGCGTGCGGCGGCCACTGCGGCACGAGGCAGTCGCGATATGGGTCGCGCTGTCCGATGATCGGACGGGCGACCCCGTCGGGCTTGCTGTAGCGGCCCGAATGGGTCAATTGCGCCACCATGACGGGACGATGGTCCTTCCCGTTGGCCTCGGCGGCCTTGGCTCGCGCTCGCCGGACCATCTCGGCGAAGGCGTCTTTGCTGCCCTTGTGCAACCACAACTGACGCGGGTTGGCGCGGGCCTCGGGCACGACCGCAATCGCTTCGGCCCACAGCAGTCCTGCCCCTCCGGCGCCGAATCGCTCGTAGCGGCGCACGGTCAGCCTGCTGGGGCGGCCCTCGGCGTCGCCGTCGCAGCCTTCCATTGCGTGGACGCTCAGGGAATTTGGGATCGTCAGACCGTCGAATGCGACCGGCTGCGCCAGGATCGAAACGTCTTCGATGGCCTCGACATGGACGCCCAACCGGCGGTTGAGGTCCTTCAGGTCTTCGACGGTGCGGAGCCGGAACTCCCACGGATGAAGTGGAGCGGTCGATTGTGCGGCCTGAATGATGCCACCTCCTTGCCTTGGGGCTAATCGATCGCCTCGGACCTGGGAACGGTTTTCACGCGAGTTTGGCTCTCAGGAACTTGGCGGTATAGCTCTTGGTGTTCTTGACGATCTCTTCGGGCGGTCCGGCGACGACCACGGTTCCGCCGCCGTCGCCACCCTCGGGCCCGAGGTCGATAATATAGTCGGCGATCTTGATCACATCAAGGTTGTGTTCGATCACGATGACCGTGTTGCCCATATCGCAGAGACGCTGGAGCACGTTGAGCAGGTTCTGGATATCGGCAAAGTGCAGGCCTGTGGTCGGCTCGTCGAGCACGTACAGCGTGTGGCCGGTGTCGGCCTTGCCCAGTTCGGCCGCGAGCTTGACGCGTTGGGCCTCGCCGCCGGACAGTGTGGTGGACGACTGGCCGAGCTGGACGTAGCCGAGCCCAACGTCTGTCAGCGTCTTGAGAATGCGGACGATGGTCGGGAAGTTGGCGAAGAAATCGACCGCGTCTTCGATCCGCATATCGAGCACATCCGCGATGCTCTTGCCCTTGTAGGTGACCTGGAGCGTCTCCCGGTTGTACCGCGTGCCCTTGCAGTCCTGACAGGTGACATAGACGTCTGGCAGGAAGTGCATCTCGATCTTCTTGGTGCCTTGGCCGGCGCAGGACTCACAGCGTCCGCCCTTGACGTTGAAGCTGAATCGTCCGGGTTTGTAGCCGCGAATCTTCGCTTCCCGTGTCATGGAGAAGAGCTTGCGGATCAGGTCAAAGACGCCGGTGTAGGTCGCGGGATTGCTTCGCGGCGTCTTGCCGATCGGCGACTGGTCGATCTCGATTACCTTGTCGATCTGGGAGATTCCGAGGACGTTCTTGTGTTTGCCCGGCTTTTCGCGCGACTGATAGAGCCGGCGTTTCAGTGCCCGCAGGAGGATCTGGTTGACGAGGGTGCTCTTACCTGAGCCGGAAACGCCGGTGACGCAGACGAAGACGCCGAGCGGGAACTTGACGTCGATGTCCTTGAGGTTGTGTTCGGCGGCCCCTTTGACCTCGATACACTTGCGCAAGTTGTACTTGCGTCGCTTGGCGGGCAGCTTGATGCTCTTCTTGCCGCTGAGGTACTGACCGGTGAGCGATTCCTCGCACCGGATGATGTCTTCGAGCGTCCCTTGGGCGACGAGGCGACCGCCGTGGGTGCCGGCGGCTGGACCGATGTCCACGATGTGATCGGCGGCGCGGATGATGTCCTCGTCGTGTTCGACGACGAGCACGCTGTTGCCGATCCGCGTGAGTCTCTGGAGGATGCGCAGCAGGCGGTCGTTATCCCGGTTGTGCAGGCCGATCGTCGGCTCGTCGAGGACGTAGCAGACGCCGACCAGACCGCTGCCGACCTGCGTGGCCAGGCGGATCCGCTGGGCCTCGCCACCGGCCAGCGTACTACTGATCCGGTCAAGCGTCAGATAGCCCAGACCCACGTCGATCATGAATCCCAGCCGGGTTTTGATCTCCTTAAGAATCTGGGCGGCAATGACGGTCCGCTCTTCGTCGAGCTTGAGCCGGCTGAAGAACCGCTGGGCGGCATCGATGCTCAGAGCGGTCAGCTCGGCAATGTTCTTGCCTGCGACGGTGACCGCAATGGCCTCGGGCCGCAGCCGCGCGCCGTGGCAGGTCTGGCAGGGCTGCTCGGACAGATAGCTGTGCAGGCGGGCCTTGACGAAATCGCTCGTGGTGTTCTTCCATCGCCGCGTAAGGTTCGGGATGACCCCCTCGAAGGACAGACCGTACTTGTCGCGATCTTCCTCGCTCGTGCCGTACATCAGGATTCGCTTCAGCTCGGCCGGCAGCTCGTCGTAGGGCATCGCTTTGCTGACGCCGACCCTCCGGCAGAAACGCTTGATCAGGCGGTTGTAGAAGATGTTCATGCGCTTGCCGCCCTTGCGCCACGCGTCGATCGCGCCGTTTTCGAGTGAGACCGTCTTGTCGGGCACGATGAGCTCCGGATCGAATTCGAGGATGGTGCCGAGCCCGTCGCAGCTCTTGCAGGCGCCGTACGGGCTGTTGAAGCTGAACAGCCTGGGTGAAAGCTCCTCCAGGCTGGCCTCGGGGTGGTCGGGACAGGCGAACTTCTCGCTGTAGAGGGTCTCTTCCCAGCCGCCGTCGCCGCCGTTGGGCTTGTCCGATGCAGGCTCCTGGAGCAGGATGAGGACGATACCCTCGGCCAGCTTCAGGGCGGTCTCAATGGAATCGGCCAGGCGGATGCGGACGCCCTGTTTGATGATCAGGCGGTCGACCACCGCCGCGATATCATGCTTCTTGTTCTTATCCAGCTCGGGGACGTTGCGGACATCGTAGATCGTGCCGTCGACGCGGACGCGGACGAAGCCCTCCCGCTGGATGTTGGCGAACACGTCCTTGTGCTCGCCCTTCTTGCCGCGCACCAGGGGGGCGCAGACTTGAATCTTGGTCTCTTCGGGGTGGGTCAGGATGGACTCGACGATCTGGGAGGCGTGCTGGCTGGTGATCGGACGGCCGCAGACCCAGCAGTGGGGCTGACCGACCCGGGCGAAGAGCAGGCGGAAATAGTCGTAGATCTCCGTGGCGGTCGCGACGGTCGAACGCGGATTGCTGCTGGCGCTGCGCTGCTCGATGGCAATGGTCGGGGGCAGGCCCGAGATGTTGCCCACCGCAGGTTTCTGCATCTGTTCGAGGAACTGGCGGGCATAGGCGCTGAGCGATTCGACGTATTTACGCCGGCCCTCCGCGTAGATCGTGTCGAACGCCAGCGAGCTCTTGCCCGAGCCGCTGATGCCGGTGATGACCACGAGCTTGTCGCGCGGAATGCTCAGGCTGATATCCTTGAGGTTGTGCTCGGCGGCGCCGGTGATCGTGATGACCTTCTCGTTTCGCTGCGGCATATCGGTAGCGGACCCAATCCTTCGATTCCGATTCTCGTCCATACGAATCCCCCGTTCCTGGGGTGTGCATCCGACTTTTCTCGGACGGCACAAACTAACCATTGTACCGATTCGCCCGGAAAACGCAAACCGCCCCCTCGGCCATTTTCCCGCCCTCCGGCCGCCGGCGTCCGCCTCCAGGGTGTTGTTATCGCGTTTACCAGGGGCACTGTGGGTGCTACAATGCCTTGTGATTGCGTGGACGATCCGATTGGCGCGCTGGCGGCGGGGGTGCTGCCCCCGTTTGATTGGACCTCATGAGCGAAGGGATGTCATGGTCATCGATGAGATCGGCAAGGACGAAGACGGCCGGCGCATTGAGATTCTTTTCGGTGCGCTGGCCATGCAGCAATGGGGCATCCGCCCCGTCTCGGATGAAGAGCGACTCGACCCGAGCCATTATCCGGAGGAGTCCGTGGAGTTCTGATGCGCGTCGTCCGGCGCACCAACAGGAGTACGTCTAATGAATCGGCTTGAGATTGGCTCTTCGGCTTTTAATCAGGTGTTGTTACATGATGTCCCCGTTTACGCGCTGTCTGTGCAGAGGCTGAAGTGCGAGGTCAATCTCGTTCTCGATATCGATTACGCGGCGTGGAATCGCTTTCCGGACAACCACTATGAGATTCCGGCGACTCTGACGTTTCTGGATGTCGTTGACCTTCAGATCCATCTGGACTGGGGCACTTCGCTTCGCCGAGAAGAACCCTACGGAGTCATCTGTGACTTCTCGGGTCAGATGATCATCTATGATTTCCGGCGGTTCGCGTATACGGACCCCATTTATACCGAAAGATCCTATTGGCGTTACGAATTGGACTTCTCGGACCCGCGCGACGGGCGAATCAGCCTTGGGGCGAAGGATTTCACCATCGTGGGCCGACACGACCCCGTACGTTCCAATCAGCAAACGCTTGATCCAGATCAGAGACCGCCTCTGACACGGGGCGGATGAAGGAGGACGAACGTGATGGACATCGACTACAACAAGGTCGATGATTGCACCCTGGCGCTGCTGTATCTGGTCACATCTGAGGGCAGCTGTGGGGCGCGGGCCAAGGTGTTGTTCGAACATTTCTTCGCCAGGCCGGGAGGCAGTGGGGCGAAGGAACGATTTACGATGGTCGAGTGAGGGCGGGTAGGGTGCCGAAACTGCACAAATGGGACTTGTCGTATGCGGAGGCGCGGGAGCTTCAGACGCGTCTGGCGGGAAAGGTGCGGTTCGATCCGTTGAAGACCGAGCCTGAGATTGTCGCAGGTCTCGACTGTGCGTTCATGGACGGCGGCAAACGCATCGTTGCGGCGGTCGTTGTCCTGCGACGCGTGGCCGCCTCGACTGCAAAGGAGTCGGAAGTCGTTCAGAAGAGACCCCATCCCCAAGCTGCGCCTGAGGCTGCCACCCAAACGTTGTTCGAAGTGGTTGAAACCGCCAGCGCCACGATGGACGTGACGTTTCCCTATATTCCAGGCCTGCTGTCGTTCCGCGAGGCGCCCGCATGCCTGGGGGCGGTCGCGAAGCTCGAAAGCAGGCCCGATCTGTTCCTGATCGACGGGCAGGGGGTCGCTCACCCGCGTCGACTGGGACTGGCCGCCCATCTGGGGCTCTTTCTCGACAGGCCCACCATCGGCTGCGCCAAGAGCCGCCTGATCGGCACGTTCGAGGAACCTGGAACGGCCAAGGGGGCACACAGCCCTCTGTACGACGGCGACGAGATGATCGGGGCGGTCGTTCGCACGCGGACGAGAGTCAAGCCGCTGTTCGTCTCTGTGGGACATCGCTGCCGACTGGAGGATGCAATTCGCCTGACATTGGCCTGCACGACGAAATACAGACTGCCCGAGCCGACGCGTCTGGCCCATCAGGTTGTCAGCCAGTTGAAGTGCTGAATATCCATCGATGGTTTACCCGCCCGTCTCCCGCGCGGGTCGGAGTGTCGAGGACATTTCCATCCGGGGGCTCCCGGGCTGGTCGGGAGCATCAGGGAATGCCCGGTCGGTTGCGGCGAGAGTAGCCTGCGATCTGGGAGCGGCCTCGGTCCGGCCCGTAATCGTCGAACAGGCAGACCGGCACGTAGAACGCCAGCAGGGCCACCAACGCTATGATGCCCACGAGCCACCACTGAAGACAGACATAGAGGAAGACGGAACCGATCGACAGAACGATCAGCCAGCAACAGACCCTTGTGCGTTGGCCGGTTGAATGCAGACCGTATGCAGACTTCTCTGCGGCCGACGTGGAAAAACGACGTTCCTGTTGCTCTTCCGTATGCATGGCTCCTCCGCTTGTTTCCGTCCGGAACTTCGTCATCCCCTGCCCGCGTATTATCCGAGAAGAGAACAACAGCACCTGAGACGCCAACGCTGTGAGTCCCCCTTCTTCTCCCGGTTTGCGGACCCCGGCCAGCGGACTTCTCCCTGGATGCACTACCATTGCGTCCGTGACGGTTCCATCTCCGTCCCTCCATGTGTTCTTCTTCATACCAGAACGGGAGGCAAAAGTCAAGCCAAAACCGGGAGAAGAACCCGGTGTGGGTGCACTTGATGTTTGTAGGTACACCTTCACGGGGGTCGCAATCGACTTTGTCATTCCGACCGAAGCGCAGCGGAGTGGAGGAATCTGGCTGCGAACGGGCCATTGCCTTATCCTCGGCCAGATTTCTCCGTGCGGGCTTCGCCCTTAGTCGAAATGACATCCGCCACGCTCTTCGAGATGACAGCCCCCTTTCCTGGCCTCCCCAGGAACCTACCTACAAACGTGCAGTGCACCCACCCGGTGTCCCGGGCCCGGACGGCATGGGGTCGAGTACCACGAAACGGGGGCCCCCCCCAAGGTGAGCACAGGGTTGAAGAATCGCGGTTCTTCGCGTAGAAAGAGAACATTTCGACGGCAACGGACGTAGCAACGGGGTTTTGTCTCATGGACAGAAGCCAGTCCGACAGGGTGTTCCACACCCGGCGTGATCCGGGACCTGGATCGACCGGCGCCCAGCCGGCGAAGATCGGCCGACAGGCAGATGGGTCCCGATGAGTCTAGGGGCACCCTGCCGGAGGGCGTGGGGGACCTACCGAAGTTTGTTTGCGAACAGGGGAAAGTCTTTATGGCGACAGATGTGAAGCAGATCGGCGAGATGGTGCAGGCCAAGAGCGAGTTTGTCCGAACGCTGCTGAGCGAGATTGACAAGGTGATCGTGGGCCAGCGCTACATGCTCGAACGGATGCTCATCGGGCTGCTGGCTAACGGGCACATCCTGCTGGAGGGCGTCCCGGGCCTGGCCAAGACGCTGGCGGTGACGGTGCTGTCGAAGGCCATCGACGCCGAGTTTCGCCGGATTCAGTTCACTCCTGACCTCCTGCCGGCCGATCTTATCGGAACCCAGATCTACCGCCAGAGCGACGGGCAGTTCTACACACGCAAGGGTCCGATCTTCGCCAACATCATTCTGGCCGACGAGATCAACCGCGCCCCGGCCAAGGTCCAGAGCGCTCTGCTCGAATCCATGCAGGAGCGGCAGGTCTCGATCGGAGAGGAGACTTTCGCGCTGCCGACGCCGTTCCTGGTGCTGGCGACGCAGAACCCCATCGAGCAGGAGGGGACGTATCCGCTGCCGGAGGCGCAGTTGGACCGGTTCATGCTGAAGCTGAAGATCGACTACCCGGACAAGAACCAGGAACGTCAGATTCTGGATCGCATGGCGGTGACAGACAAGAAACTGAACGTCCGGGCGGTGATCAAGCCGTCCGATATCGCCGAGGTCCGCTCGATCATCGATGAGATCTACATCGACGACAAGGTCAAGGACTACATCGTCGATATCGTCTGCGCGACGCGCGACCCGCAGAAGTATGGCCTGAAACTGTCCAACCTCATCAGTTACGGCGCCTCGCCGAGGGCGACGATCTATCTGGCGGTGGCGGCTAAGGCCCACGCGTTCATCCAGCAGCGCGGCTACGTGACCCCGCAGGACGTCAAGAGCATCGGACCCGACGTCCTGCGACATCGTGTGATCGTCAGCTACGAGGCGGAGGCGGAAGACAAGACCAGCGAGGACATCATCAAGACGATCTTCGACAGTATCGAAGTGCCATAGGAAGATCAAAGTGCAAAATGGAAAATGCAAAATTGAGGAGGTCATCCGCCTGTGGCGGATTCCGCCATTTTGACCTTTGATATTTGATTTTTGCTTTGCTCCAGATGATTTCCGAAGAACTCATCAAACGAATCCGGCAGATTCAGATCTACACCTCGCGGGCGGTGGATGCCAGCTTTGCGGGCCAGTACGAGAGCGTGTTCAAGGGCCGCGGCATGCAGTTCGACGAGGTCCGCGAGTACATGCCGGGCGATGAGATTCGCACGATCGACTGGAACGTCACCGCGCGGACGGGACGGCCCTTCGTCAAGCGGTTCGTCGAAGAGCGCGAGATGACGGTGTTGTTCGCGGTGGACCTGAGCGCCTCGGGCGAGTTTGGGACGGTCAGCAAGCTCAAGAATGAGCTGGCCGCCGAGTTCTGCGCCGTGCTGGCCTTCGCGGCCGCCAAGAACAACGACAAGGTGGGGCTGCTGATCTTCACCGACCGGATCGAATTGTTCATCCCGCCCAAGAAGGGCAGCCGCCACATCCTGCGGCTGATTCGCGAACTGCTGGGCTTCACGATGCCCAGACGCCGGACGAACATTCCTCTGGCGCTGGACTACATCGCCAAGGTAGTCCGCAAACGGGCGACGGTGTTCCTGGTCAGCGACTTCATCGAGACGGGCTTCCAGAAACCGCTGAGCCTGCTGAACAAGCGGCATGATGTGATCGCGGTGCCCGTCCGCGACCGTGTGGAGATGGCCATGCCGGCGGTCGGCCTGATCGAAGTGGAGGATGCCGAGACCGGGCAGATCATGCTGGTGGACACGTCGAGCCGTCGCTTTCGAGCGCAGTACGGCGAGTACAGTTCGCGTCGATTCAATGAGCTGAAGAACACACTTCGGTCCGCGAACGTCGACCTGATCCCGATCGCGACGGACCGGCCGTACATCAACGACCTGATTCAGTTTTTTCACATGCGGCATCGCCGGCGTTAGGGTCGGCGCCAACATCGGGGGACGTGGAGACAGACAAGACGATGGCAGAGAAACTCGATTTTTCGCTTCCTGCGAAGCGGCCGCAGAGTTCGATCGCCGGCACGCTGACCGTGCTGCTTCTGGTGACCCTGACGGCGCTGGCGGTCGCGAATCTGGCGACGACGCTGCGGAACAAGCAGCCGCCGGCCGGGCAGACGCCGCAAGGGCTCTCGGCCGACCAGGTCAAGGCGCTGGCCACCCGGCTGGACCAGAGAGGTCTGCATCAGGAGGCGGCGGGATTATGGCGTGACTACGCCGCGACGCCCGCTTTGACGGAGGCTGAGCGAGCCAGGGCGCTCTTCCACGCGGGCGTCTCGCTCGAAAAGGCCGGGCAGTTCGCCCAGGCCATCGAGCAGTATTATCGCAGCGAAACGACCGCCGCGCTCGACGAACTCCGTACCCAGATCAACACGCACGTCAAGCAGTGTTTCGAATCGCTGGGCAACTTCGCGGCCCTGCGCTACGAGCTGATGGACCGAACGAGCCTGAATCCATCCGACCCGGCAGGAGGCAAGGTCGTCGCGGAGATCGGGCCCGAGAAGATCACCGAGGCCCAGCTCGACGCGATCGTCCAGCGCGGCATCGAGAATCAACTGGCCTCCGTCAAGGCCTTCATGCCACCGGAACAGCTCAACGAGCAGAAGAAACGCCTGCTGGAGCAGTATCGTGCGCCGCAGGCGAAGCAGCAGTTTCTGCAAGGCTGGCTGGCCCAGGAGATCCTGTATCGGCAGGCCCTGGACGAAGGGCTGGCGGACAAGCCTGAGACGAAGCAGGTGCTGGCGGACGTGACGCGAAGCGTGCTCAGTCAGCAGTTGATGGACGAGAAGCTGGCCTCGAAGGTCAATCTGACCGAAACGGACCTCCAGACATACTACTCGGCGAACAAGGGCAAATACGTCGAGCCGGCCAAGGCGAGGATCAGTCACATTCGTGTGGCCGATGAGGATCGGGCGGCGGATGTTCTCAGGCGGATCGGCAACGGTGAGGATTTTGTTGCGCTGGCAAAGGAGTTTTCCACGGATGACGCCACAAAGGGCGACGGCGGCGCGATAGCCGATGATATCCTCGAAGGCGCGTACGTTCCCGGCATCGGCGACGCCAATGAGATCAACAGGGCCATCTTTGCGGCGGCCGCGCCGGCGGTGCTTACCCAGGCGTTCCAGACCGACAAAGGCTGGGAGATTGTCAAGGTCCATGAGAAGCATCCCGAGCGCCAGAAACCGTTCGAGGAGGTCCGCCAGCAGGTGATGCAGGAACTGCTGCGCCGCAAGCAGCAGGAGGTGCAGCAGGACTATATTAAGGAGATGATGGATAAGTACAACGTGATTATCCACACGTCGGTTCTGGCTCCGGCGCCGCCGACGGATTCGCAGGAGCCACCGACGCAGAAATGACCGCCTCTCGCAAGACAATCCGGATTGCCCTGCTCGTTTTTGCGGGCATGCTGGCGCTCGGCGCCGGGTGTCGACGCGACTCGGATCGCGCCGAGGCGAAGACCGCGTTCGAAGTGGACAAGGTGTACGAGCGCGGGCCGGTGACGGTGCACGTCCGGTTGGACAAGACGAAGATCACCATCGCCCAGACCGTGCTGCTGCAATTCGAGGCGACGGTGGGGCCGGGCTACGAGATTCAGATGCCCAAGGTCGATGAAGCGCTTCAGGACTTCGGGCTGGTCAGTTGGGACCATCCGGGTGAGCGACTCGATGAGGAGAATAACGTGGTCACGACGTACCAGTATCGCCTGGAGCCGTTTCTCTCAGGCACCTACGAAATCCCGGCGTTTACCTTCACGTTTCACGACGTCAACGAGCCGGACGCCAAACACGAGCTGCGCAGCGAGCCGGTCGCGGTGGAGGTTACCAGCTTGCTGGGCGAAGACCGGGCCAAGCTCGTGATCGAGGACATCGAGGGCGTGGTGGCGATGCCGAGGCAGGCGGCGACCTGGTGGGTCCGGCTGCTGGTCGGCGTCGGTGTCGCTCTGGCGGCAGCGGGCGCTGTGGCGTGGTTCCTGCTGCGTCGGGCGAGCAGGCTCAAGGTGCAGCGCATTCTTCGGCCGGCCCATGAGATTGCCTACGCGCGGTTGCGCGCCCTGGTGGCCGAGAAGCTCGTGGAGGCCGGCCGGATCAAGGAATTCTACGAGCGGATCAGCGGCATTCTGCGGTACTACATCGAGGATCGCTTCGACCTGCACGCGCCCGAACGCACGACCGAGGAATTCCTGGACGAGCTGCGGCGGACGGAAGTCTTGCAAAGTCCCGACAAGAACGTGCTGGGCGAGTTCCTGACGCATTGCGACCTGGTGAAGTTCGCCCAACACGCGCCGACGACGGAACAGATTCAGCGCGCGTTCGATCTGGTCAAGGATTTCATCGAGCGGACCCGGTCGGACGAACGGCAGGTCGACGTGACGGACAGGGTGCAGACGGCCGAACCAGCCGCCGCGGAGGTAGTGTAGATGCAGTGGTACACACCCTGGGCTCTTCTGTTGTTGCTGGTGCTGCCCTTGCTGGGCTATCGGATGCTGCGCGAGAAGCGATCGGCCGCCGTGAAGTTCCCCAGCCTGATCGATATGCGGGCCTGCCCCGTCTCCTGGCGGCTTCGCCTGCGGCCGGTCCTGGTGGTGGCGCGGCTATTGTGTCTGGCCCTGCTGATCCTGGCGCTGGCCCGGCCGCGCAAGGGGACGGTTCTCTCGGAGATTTCGACCGAGGGGGTGGCTCTGGAAGTGGTGGTCGACCGCTCGGGCAGCATGGCGGCCGAGATGGACTACGAGGGCCAGAAGCTCGACCGCCTCGAAGTGGTCAAGCGCGTCTTCGCCGATTTTGTCGAAGGCGATAAGAAAGGCCTCGGCGGCCGCCCAGGCGACCTGATCGGGCTAATCACGTTCGCGCGGTACGCCGACACGGTCTGCCCGCTGGTGCTCAGCCACAACATCGTGGCCGAGTTCCTCAAGAAGACGGAGATCGTCAACATCCGCAGCGAGGATGGGACTGCGATCGGGGACGCGATCGCGTTGGCTGCCGCCCGCCTGAAGAAGGCCGAGGAGGAGCTTCAACGCCGCAACGCGCAGTTGGGGTTCGGAGAGACCGAATCCCCCAAAGGCGAACGCGGCGGCTTCGAGATCAAGAGCAAGGCCATCGTTCTGCTGACCGATGGACGCAACAACGTGGGTGACTGCGACCCGCTGGCGGCGGCGGAACTCGCGGCCAAGTGGGGGATCAAGATCTACACGATAGGGATCGGATCGGCCCAGTCTTTCGCGACGGTTCAGACGATGCTCGGGACGTTCCGCATGCCGACGCAGGACGATCTGGACGAGGGTCTGCTCAAAGCGATCGCCGAGAAGACCGGAGGGTTTTACAGCCGGGCGACCGACGCCGCATCCCTGCGCGAGGTCGTCAAGCGGATCGATGCTTTGGAGAAGACAAAGGTCAAATCGGTGCAGTACACGCAGTACGCCGAGCGCTTCGGGCGCTGGACGCTGCCGGCGCTGGTATTGCTCATGCTGGAGATGCTGGCCGGCTGCACGGTCTTTCGAAAAATACCGTAGATATGGGACGAGGGTGCGAGAGGAAGGCAGGATCACCCGATGGAAATCCGAAATGCGAATCTCGAAGCTCGAAACAAGCATGAATGACCGAAATCCAAGATCCAAGGCGCTGTCTCCAACGGCTGCTCCGCCGAAGGCGGGTTTCTGCCATTGTGATTTTGGTCCTTTGGACTTGTTTCGGATTTCGGGTTTCGTGCTTCGAGTCTTGCAGGAGTCTGTGACGCAGGCTTATGAATCTGGGCAATGAGAAGGCGTTGTGGCTGTTGTTTCTGGTTCCGGCGGTGCTGGTGCCTGTCTATGCGTGGTGTTTTTGGCGCAAGGCGCAAGCGCTGCGGACGTTGGCCAGTTGTGAGATGCTCGCGAAGATTAACAACAGCGTCAGTTTGGGCCGGCAGGTGTTGAAAGCGGTTCTCCTCGTGCTCGCGTTCGTGCTGATTGTGCTGGCGCTGACGGAGCCGAAGTGGAATCCGCAACCCCAGCAGATACGCCGGCAGGGACGTGACGTCGCGATCGTGCTCGACACCAGCCGGTCCATGCTCGCCGAAGACATCAAGCCCAATCGCCTGGAGCGGTCCAAGATTGCCATCGCTGACCTGCTGGAGGTGCTCAAGGGCGATCGCGTCGCCATCGTGACGTTTGCGGGCAACGCGACGGTCAAGTGCCCGTTGACGCAGGATTATGCGTTCGTGCGGATGGTGCTGGCGGACATCTCGACCGAGAGCACCAACCGGGGTGGCACGATGATCGGCGACGCGATCCGTAAGGCCACCGAGGAGGTATTCGACAAGCAAAGCCGCGAGTTCAAGGACATGATTCTCATCACCGACGGCGAGGACCATGACAGCTTTCCTGTCGAAGCGGCCAGGAAGGCAGCCGAAGAGGGCATCCGCATCATCGCCATCGGCCTGGGCGACGACCAGACCGGGTCACGCATCCCGATCACGGGTCCCGACGGCCAGACCACCTTCCTGAAATACCAGGGCCAGGAGGTCTGGTCCAAGCTCGACAGCGACACGCTACGCGAGGTGGCCTATGCCACCGATGGGGGCAAGTACCTCTCGGTGTCGCCGGGTACGACGATGGACCTGGGCATGATCTACGACAACCTGATCGCCTCCGCCGCCCGGCGCGAGCTGGAGTCGATGACGATGATGAAATACGATGAGAAATTCCAGATTTTCGTGGCGTTTGCCATTGGACTGTTGATTGGCGAGGCGTTGCTCAGTGAACGCAGGAAAGCGGCTTAGTCTGATTGTGGTCGTGCTGGCGGCGCTGACGCTGACGGCGCGGGCCGAGTCTGCCCGGCAGATGGTCCGAGAAGGCAACCGGCTCTATGCCGACGGGCAGTACGCCGAGGCGATCAACAAGTACAACGAGGCCGAGGTCGAGCAGCCGGAGGCCCTCGTGCCCAAGTTCAACAAGGCCAACAGCTACTATCGCCTGGACGATCTCGGCGAGGCGATCGATCTTTATCAGGAGGTCGCCGCCGAGAGCAAAGACATGGCGCTCGTCGCCAGGGCCAAGTACAACCTGGGCAACTGTTTCTTCCAGCGAGGCGCCAAACAGCGTGATTCCGATCTGCACAAGGCCCTGCAGGACATGGAGACCAGCATTACCTACTGGCGGGGCGTGCTGGATATCGACCCGAAGAACGAGAAGGCCGCACGCAATATCGAGGTTGCCCGACTGACGATCAAGGATATCCTCGATCAGATCAAGAAGCAGCAGGAAGAGCAACAGCAACAACAGCAGGACCAGCAGGGCCAGCATCAGAATCAGGATCAACAGCAACAAAGCCAGCAGCCTCAGGCGCAGGACCCGAACCAGCCGCAGGAACAGCAGCCGCAAGGGGCCGATCAGAAGCAGGACCCGAACCAGACGGAGCAGCAGGGGCAGCCGGACCAGAGCTCGCAAGAGCAGCAGGCACGGCAACAACACGTTGTGCCGGACACCACCGCCCAGGAAATCCTCGACAAAGAGCAGAGACAGAAGGAACAACGCCAGATTCTGCAAAGAGCGCAGACCCAGAAAGTCGAAAAGGACTGGTAGGGACCAGCCGAAGAATGAAGATGAGAGATCAGACATCCAGTATCAGAGATGTGGAGGTCATCGCCGCATCGCGGCGATTCCATATTCTTGATTCTTGCTCTTTGCATTTTGCATTTGAGAAAGCCCTGGTCTTCATGGCGCTGCTGTCGGCTTTGGCGGGTGGGGCGTTCGCTCAGGGGCGGACGCGGGTTTACGCGAAGGTCGACTCCGACACCACGATCTATCCCGGGCAGACGTTTACCTACTCGGTGGTCGTGGAGGGGGGCAAGCCGAGCCGGGTAGACGTCTCCGCCATCGCCCGGTTCAATCCGCAGCGGGCCGGCAGCGGGAGCTCGATCCAGACGATCAACGACCGCACGACCATCAGCTATTCGGAGAACTACGCGATCGTAGCGGACAAACCGGGCACAATGGTCCTTCCCGGCGTGACTGTGGTCGTGGACGGCCAAACCTACACCACCAACGCCGTCGAGGTGACGGTCTCGGCACCCGGGACGACGGATCGCCTGGATCTGGAAGTGACGCTGTCGGAGACGAAGTGTTACGTGGGCCAGCCGGTGGTGATGACGGTACGCTGGATCGTCAAAGCGCAGGTGAAAGACGCTGCGTTCGATGTGCCTGTGCTCAAGTCCGACGATTTCTTCATCGAGGACCCGCCGGATGCGGCGGGTGCTTACGCCAAAACGGAGGCCACCATTCACGGCGTTCCGGTCGTGGTCTATGAGAATCGCGAGATGATCAAGGGCATGGAGGCCGCGATTGTCTCGTTCCGCAAGGTCCTGATTCCGAAGAAGCCCGGGACGGTGACGCTCGAACCGGTGACGGTCTCGACGAGCATGGCGACCGGTCGCGTCCGCACGGGCGACTTCCTGAACCCGTTCCGAATGAACTACGAGCGGTTCGCGGTGCAGTCGGACGCGATCCCGCTGAACGTGCTGCCCCTGCCCGAGACGGGCCGGCCCAAAGGGTTCTACGGGCTGGTCGGCCGCTACACGATCGAGGCGTCCGCGACGCCGACCCAGGTCAGTGTAGGCGACCCGATCACGCTGACCATCCGGATCGGCGGCAATCCGTACCTCAAACCGGTCCAGTGGCCTGACCTGGAAGGTGTGCCCGATCTGGTGGACAACTTCAAGATCCCCAGCGAGAAGGCTTCCCCGCTGGTGGAGGGTGGACAGAAGGTTTTCACGCAGACGCTGCGGGCCAGCCATGATCGGGTGACAGAGATTCCGGCCATTCCGCTGGTGTATTTCGATCCGGACGCGGGGGACTACGTGGTGGCCAGGACCAAACCTATCCCGCTGGAGGTGGCGGCGGCCAAGGTGCTGACGGGCGCCGACATCGAAGGTCTGGACGCCGCTCCGGCCGGACGACAGGTGCAGGCCCTGCGCGAGGGATTCAGCGCCAATTACTACGGTCCGGAGGTCCTGGTCAATCAGGCGTTCTCGCCTGGGGCGGCGCTGATCAGCCCCCGTTACCTGGTGCTCTGGTCTGCTCCATTGACGGCGCTGCTCGGCAGTGTGGCGTTTCGTCTGGCGACGCGAACCAGTCCCGATGCGGTGGCCCGGAAGCGCCGGCGCCGGGCGTGTTCGGAGGCCGTGCAGCGTCTCCGTGCGGTGGCCTCGGCTCCGGCGGGCCAGCGACATGATTTGCTGATCGCGGCCCTGAGAGGATACGTTGGTGATCGGTTCGACCGCACCGCTGGCTCGCTGACCGCCGACGATTGCTGCAGCATCGTGCGGACGGCGACCGGGGATGCCGATCTGGCCGACCGGCTCCGGGCGAAGATCTCCGAATTGGAGGCGGCTCGCTATGCGGCGATCCGTGCACCGGCGGATGCGGCCCAGATCGAAGAGGCGATAGAACTGGTGCAACGGGTGGAAGAGAAGGTGAAGCGATGAAAACCCCTGCGTCGTACATCCTGTTGTTCTTGGCGCTGGCGGGCGTTTGTAGTGTGTCTGTGAGGGCGTATGGTGACGGGACAACCCGCCGAGGGCGGATCACTACAAACGTTGAGGGGGCCACGCGCGGTTTATCGGGCGATCAGCTCTACGCGCTGCTGAACGAGGCGAATACGGCATTCCAGCAGGCCAATGCTGCCGCCCAGGCGCCAGACAAGGCGACGGAGCTCTACAAGCGGGCCATCCTCCTGTATGAGAAGATCATCGAGCAGGGCAACGTCCGCAACGCCCGGCTCTACTACAACCTCGGCAACGCCTACTTTCTCACGGACGACATTGGACGGGCGATCCTCAACTACCGGCGCGCCCTGCAACTCGATAGCGACGATGTGAACATCCGGAACAACCTCGCCTTCGCGCGAAGCCGGAGGCTCGACAAGGTCGATATACGCCCGGAGAAACGGGTCCTCCAGACGTTGTTTTTCTGGCACTATGACTTCTCGCTGGGTACCCGGCTGTTCCTGGCCTGCCTGTTCTTCGCGGGTCTGTGTATCGGTGCGACCGTGATGGTCTGGCGCGGGCGTGGCCCGGTAGCTTCCGCCGTGGCGGTGTTGGGCGGACTGCTGTGCCTGTGCTTTGTGGCATCGATCGCGATGGAAGTCCGTGGCCGCTCCACGCACTTGGGCGGGGTGATCCTTGCGTCCGAGATCGTCGCTCGGCAAGGAGACGGTCCGAACTACGCGCCGAGTTTCAAAGAGCCGCTGCACGCCGGAACGGAATTCGAACTCCTCGATCGACGCCCGGGCTGGTTCCACATCGAGCTGTCCGACGGCAGCCGAGCGTGGGTGCCCGACACGGCCGCCGAAATCATGTAGAACAGGCACTCGACCCGTCACGCCGGTGCGACGCCGTCGTCTGTCCCCCGGCCGTCCCCGCTCTGCCACCCGTCGCGACAGGCGTGCCCGCCGGCCCTCCAACGTCCGAAAAGCAACGTGTACCCGATCGAATACCTGCCACGCGGGCGGGCGAAATGCGGAAAATAGCCAAAAGCTGGTTGAGATGGGCCCTCGATGCGCCGATTCAGCTACGGTTCAGTCCGGCGATACGCCCCGATGAGCGTGTCGGTCGCCGTGCTTGCGCAAGCACGGACGGGGTTCCCTCTGGCAGGGGACCGTGGGACTCGTATGGGGTCGGAAAGTGAGGACACACTATGGGAAAGTCACTGATGATCGTCGATGATTCGGCGACGATGCGGAAGATCATCATGCGCACCGTCCGGATGTCCGGTCTCGAATTCGACCGGACCGAAGAGGCCGGCAGTGGAGTCGAAGCCCTCCAGAAGCTTCAGGGCGGGCCGGTGGATGTGATTCTTTGCGACATCAACATGCCGGAAATGAACGGCACTGAACTGGTCAAGAAGGCCCGCGAACTGCCCACGTGCAGCAATACGAAGATCGTCATGGTTTCGACGGAGAGCGCCCAGGACCTGATCGATCAGGTTCTGCATGACGGTGCCGACGGTTATATCACCAAACCGTTTACCCCGGAGAAGTTCCAGGAGAAGCTGACCCCGCTGCTCAACTGAAACGCGGATCGGTCCCGCAGGTCCGGTGCGGCGCAGAGGACCCGAGAGAACTGCCTGGAGGTGTCACGATGAGCGGTAACTGTTTTCCAATTGCGGAGGCGCAGGAATGATTACCACGATGTCTCTCAGGGACAACCTGTTGGACAGTGCGAAGGAAGTGTTCGAGACGATGGCGTTCATGGCTCTCGAAGAGATTGCCGACGAGCAGGAGGGACCCGGTCTCGAAGACGAAACCCTGCTGGGAACGATTACCTTCAAAGGTCATCTGGAGGGATGCCTGGCCATTTGTTGTGGCTGTCGGTGCGCACGGACGATTGCGGCGAACATGCTCGGTGGCGATCCGGACGAGCCTATGAGCGACGATGACATGAGCGACGCGATCGGAGAAGTCGCCAACATGGTGATGGGTGCCCTGAAGGCTCGCGTTCACGAGGAGGTTGGGACGATGGAGGTGTCGATTCCGTCGGTGGTGCGCGGGCGAGAGCTGCGCAACAGTCTGGGGGAACGGGCCAGCAAGATCTCGGTTACGGTGAACCTCGAAGAAGAGCACAACGTGCAGTTCTCCCTGTTGTACCGGGAGAGCCAGCCCTAGCGAGGAGGACGGGTCCGTTCCGGTCCCGGCGTCTGACGGGGCCGGCAACGAAGCGCTTTGCGGCGTTACGACAGGGCGAAGAGAAGGACGAACGATGACAGCCACAGCAACCGACATAGAACCGCGTCTGGCCGACCTGTCGGACAGCGCGTTCAATGCCTTCTGCGAGGATATCGGGGGCATGTTTGACGCAGAGGTGCAGTGCAAGCGTCAACAGGCCGGCGCCGGGACCGTTGCGGACGTGCGCAAGCTGTTCAAGAAGCTGACGGTGGTTCATCTGGTGCAGGCGTCCGGGGCTCTGAACGGGACGTTCCAATTGTTCTTCGACCAGGGCGGTCTGTTCGTACTCTCGGGCGTTATCGTGATGTTGCCGCAGAACAAGATCCTCGACGTCGTCAAACGAGGCACGACCGAGGACGCGGACAACCTGACGGATGCCGCACGCGAGGTGGGCAATCTGCTTGTCGGTTCATGGGACCGTGCCTTTCGCGAAGAGTGCGAGGGACACGAGCATTTCCTCAAGACCAACACGTTCATCGGCAAGCCCTGGGATGATTCCACGAAGATCGGTCTGACGGGCGACGAACCCGTGTACTTCGCAACTTACGAGATGACGGTGGGACCCTATCCGAGCTTCTGTTGCGCCGCGGTGTTTCCGCATCGTGTGCTCCATGCCTCGCAGGACGGCGGCGCCGGTGGCGATCCAGGCCAGACGGCACCGACCGCGCCACCGCAGAACGTTGCCTCCTCTCCGGCGTCACCGGCACAAGGGGATTCGAAGGCTCCGGCCGGAGAAGCTGTTCCTCCGAACGCACCACCGGTTGCCGCTCCAGGGTCTGCCTCGACCGACAGAGGCTCGGCGGAGAAGCCGCAGATACGGGCGGAGTCGGGCTCCGCTGCACCTGCCGCTGGCAACGGGAGCGGGACACCGGTGCGGATCGCGGTCGAGACGAATGCTTCGGGCCCGTCGCCCGTCGCCACCCCGGCAGCGATTCCCGAAGACATTCAATCGGTGGTGGAGGCCGTAGTGGGTCCCTCTGTACCGCCAGCCCCCCTGAAGGCCGCACCTACGGTTTCGCCCAAGCCGCGCGTGAATGCGGAACCGGTGGGCCAGAGTGGTTCGCTGCTGGACCAGGTTCTGGCCGACTACAATGTGGGGCCCGACACCTCGGCGCTGACCGATCTGCTCAACAAGCCGGCGAAGGCCGTCATGTCGCCGGAAGTGATCTGGTGCGATCCGGAAACGACCGTGCAGGATGTGATCGGCCTGATGCAGCAGCACAGCGTCGGCTATGTGCTCGTCGGTCGCGATGGTGTGTTGGAAGGGCTTCTGTCGAACTCGAACATTCAGAGCGCAGTCAGCCCTTATCTGCGTCCGGCCTTCGCCAAGTGGCGCCGTCCGGAAGACGATGCGACGCTCGGCATCAAGGTCAAGTGGATCATGAGTCGCCCGGTGCGAACCGTCAAACCGGAGACCCCGTTGGCCACCATTATCGAGAGCATGTGTCGATACGGCGGACGCTGTCTGCCCGTGGTGGATGCCCAGTCGAAAGTGCAGGGCATCGTCACGGTGTTCGACATCCTGTTGCGCGTGCTCGAGGCGGACCAATCGCTTTCCTGGAAGGGCAAACCCCCCCAGGCGGTCCCCGTGCTTGTGTAGGCGATAAGTCTCGACGTAGAAAAGACTCTGTGAAGCAGCGAAAGAGATAACGATGAACCAGAACGAGATGCTGACCCAGCTTGTTGAACAGGCGGCCTGCTGCGTGAACATGCTCGGGCCTTCGGACTTGTCGGACGCCCGGCAGTTGGAGGAGATCCTCGGACGGATTGACCGAACCGTTCATGAGCTGGATCGAGGGTCCGACCCGCTGCGAACCCAACTGGAAGACGCCGCTGCGGCGGCGACCCAGACGCTTCAGCAGGTTCTTGGACAGGAGGTGAAGGACACCTCGCAGGCCCTGAACGCGATTGCCAAGGCCATCTGCAGTCTCCAGGGTCTGGTTCGTCAGCTCGACAGTCCGGAGCAAGGCACCGGGGCGGAGTCTTCGGACGCCGTATCTGCGGCGCCGGTGACGTCTCTGAGTTCCAAGGCCGTTTCGTCGGAACCGGCCGCCCCGGCGGTGGAGACCCCGGCCGCTGCGGCGGCGATGACGATCTCTCCGGACGATGCCCCTCTGGTTGTGGATTTCATCACGGAAGCGACCGAGCATATCGAGACCGCCGAATCAGCTCTTCTCGAACTGGAGAATCACCCGGACAATGAGGAGCTGATCAACAAGATTTTCCGCGGCTTCCACACCATCAAAGGAATGGCCGGCTTTCTGAATCTGACCGAAATCGGATCGCTGGCGCACTCCGCAGAGAACCTGCTGGACCTGGCGCGCAAAGGCAAGCTGATTCTGGCGGGTGCGAACAGCGACGTGGTGTTTGCTTCTGTGGACATGCTCAAGCGGATGATGACGTGTCTGAAAGAGGCGGTGGAATCGGGTGGGCCAGTCACCAGACAGGAGCAGCTTGCCTCGCTGTTGGAAACCCTGAAGGCCGCCGCGGAAGGCAAGACGCCGACGGCGCCGGTTCATCCTGTGCAGACAAAGGCAGACGACGAGAAGCTCGATGCCATCCTGGAGGACAAGGCCGAGGCGAAGAAGACCGCGTCGAGCGGTCCGACCGCACACGCGGCGGCGGATGACAAGATCAAGGTCAGCATCACCCGTCTGGACAATCTGATCAACATGACGGGTGAGCTGGTGATCGCGCAACTGATGGTTGCCGAGGAGATCAACACCGGCGCCTCCTCGACACACGACCTGGCGCGCAAGGTCGCGCACCAGGGCAAGATCGTACGGGAACTTCAGGAACTGTCCATGTCCATGCGCATGGTGCCGGTCCAGGGTGTTTTCCAGAAGATGAGCCGGCTGGCCCGTGACTTGTCTCGCAAGGCGAACAAGCAGGTGGATTTCGTCACCGTCGGCGAAGAGACGGAACTGGACCGCACGGTCGTCGACAAGATCGCCGATCCCCTGATCCATATGGTGCGCAACTCGCTCGACCATGGCATCGAGCCGAGCGCCGATCGTATCAAGGCGGGCAAGAACCCCACCGGGCATGTGGAACTGCGGGCCTTCCATCAGGCCGGCAACATCGTCATCGAAATCGAAGACGACGGAAAAGGATTGGACAAGGAGCGCATCCTCAAGAAAGCGATCGACGCCGGCTTGGTGGAGCCGGGCCAGGAGTTGTCCGAAGAAGAAATCTTCAAGCTCATCTTCCACCCCGGGCTCTCGACTGCCGAGAAGATCACGAGCATCTCCGGACGAGGCGTCGGCATGGACGTCGTGAAGAAGAACATCGAATCCCTGCGCGGCAAGATCGAAATCAGCTCGGTCCGCGGCAAGGGCACGACGTTCACCATTCGCCTGCCTCTGACCCTGGCGGTGATCGACGGCCAGGTCGTTTCTATCGGCGACCAGCGCTACATCATTCCGATCAATGCGATCGTGCGCAGTCTGCGACCTACGAGCCGGCAGATTTCTTCCGTGCAGGGCCGGGGTGAGATGATTCTCGAACGCGGCGAGCTGATCCCGCTGGTGCGTCTGTATCGCCTCCTCGGCGCGGTCCCCACCGAGGAAGATCCCACCAAGGCCCTGGTGGTTGTGGTGGAGGAGGACGGCAAGAAATGCTGCCTGCTCGTCGACGATCTGCTGGCGCAGCAACAGGTGGTAATCAAGAGCCTGGGGGATGCTCTGGGGCGCGTCCAGGGGGTCTCCGGCGGCGCGATCATGGGGGACGGAAAGGTATGTTTGATTCTCGATATTCCGGGACTTGTGGCACTGGCTCAGGCGCAGTAGCGGAACCTGAGCAGGGGGGCTTCTCCGATGACCATGTCAGTATTGCAGGATATCGTGCTGGGCGAGGACGAATTTCGCCAGATCAGTGACCTCATCTACGAGCACTGCGGCATCAACCTTCACGACGGCAAGAAAGAACTCGTTCGATCGCGGCTGGCCAAACGGCTCCACAAGGGGCGGTTCACCTCATTCTCGCAGTACATCAGGCACGTGCTGGAGGACCCGACGGGCAAGGAATTCTCGATCCTGGTCGACTCGCTCAGCACGAATCTGACGAAGTTCTTCCGTGAAGAGCGGCACTTTGATTACATGCGCACCCAGTTGCTGCCGCGTCTGATGAAGGCCCGGCAGAGCCGGGGCCAGTACCGGATTCGCGGCTGGAGCGCCGGCTGCTCCTCCGGCGAGGAACCCTATTCCATTGCCCTGACGCTGCTTGAAACGCTCGGGGGCAAGGGACACTGGGACGTCAAGCTGCTGGCCACCGACGTGTCCACCCGCGTTCTGGAGCGGGCCCAGGCCGGCGTCTACGACCGGGAGCGGATCGAACCGATTCCGTTGCCCCTGCGTAAAAAGTATCTCATCGCCCGCCGCGAAGGGGGCAAGGAACGCTACGAAGTCGGGCCCGCCCTGCGCGAGCTGGTGATCTTCCGCTATCTGAACCTCATGAAGGACTGGCCGGTCAAGGGACCGCTGGACTTCATCTTCTGTCGCAACGTCATGATCTACTTCGACAAGCCCACGCAAGCACGCCTGATCCACCGGTTCTACGATTTGCTGGGTTCCGGAGGTGTTCTTTTCACGGGTCACTCCGAGTCGCTGACGGGAATCGAGCACGCGTTCAAGTACGTACAGCCGACCATTTATCTCAAATCGTAGGGGGTGGCATGGTTAAGACGCGAATTGTGGTCGATATCTCGGACGCGAAGGTCTCCAGCGACCCCTCCGACGTGCTGGTGACCTACTCCCTCGGTTCGTGTATCGGGGTCTGTCTGTACGACCCCGTCACCCGCATCGGCGGGATGCTGCACTACCAACTGCCGTCCTCGAAGATGGACGAGGAGCGGGCGCGCAACAAGCCGTTGATGTTTGCCGACACAGGAATGGCGCTGTTGCTGAACAAAGTGATCGCGATGGGTGCCAACAAGAAGCGGATGCAGGTTCGCCTGGCCGGCGGAGCGGCGATGGCGACCGGCCCACAGGGATTCGATATCGGCAAACGCAATTACCTGGCCATCCGGAAGATTCTCTGGAGTCACGGCATGTTCATCAATGCGGAAGACGTGGGAGGCAGCGCCGCCCGCAGTCTCTACATGGACATGGCCGACGGGACCGTGACGGTGCGATCGATCGGGCTGGAGAAGTGCCTGCGCTGACGCCCCTTGCAAGGCGGGCCGCTGTCACGCCGGGATGATCGAATCAGTGGACGAGGATGTGGACATGACGTTGACAATGAACAAATGCATACGGGTCCTGGTGGTCGACGATTCGGCGATCGTGCGCAAGATTCTCACACAGGAGCTGGGACGGCATCCCGGCATCGAGATCGTCGGGACCGCGCCGGACCCGTACATTGCGCGCGATAAGATTCTGGCGTTGCATCCGGATGTTCTGACGCTCGACGTCGAGATGCCGCGCATGGACGGCATCACGTTCCTGCGGAAGCTGATGAAGCACCATCCGCTGCCGGTTATTGTGCTCAGTTCGTTGACGCCGCAAGGCGGCAAGACAGCCCTGGAGGCGCTGGACGCCGGCGCCGTCGAGGTGATGTGCAAGCCGAGCGGGTCCTACAGCGTGGGCAACATGTGTGACGTCTTGGTCGAGAAGATCAAGGCGGCGTCCGCCGCGCGTATTGCGGCCCGGCCCGACCCGGCGACGCAAAGCGTTGCCGCCGCACCACGGCTGAGCATGGCCGAGACCACGAACAAGATCTTTGCCATCGGCGCCTCCACCGGGGGAGTGCAGGCCCTGACCCGTGTATTGTCCATGCTGCCGGCCAACGCCCCGGGGACGGTGATCGTCCAGCACATGCCGGCCCATTTCACCACTTCGTTCGCCCAACGTCTCGACACGGAGTGCGCGATGAGCGTCAAGGAAGCCGACGACGGGGACCATGTTGTGCCCGGCCGCGTGCTGATTGCCCCCGGTGGATTGCACATGATCCTTCAGCGCTCCGGCGCCAACTACTACGTGACGTTGCGGGATGGTCCGCCCGTCTGCCGGCAGAAGCCCAGCGTCGAGGTCCTGTTCAACTCTGTGGCCAAGTTTGCCGGTGCCAACGCGATTGGAGCCATCCTGACCGGGATGGGTGACGATGGAGCGACCGGGCTTCTGAACATGCGGCAGGCCGGCGCGCACACGATCGCCCAGGATGAGCAGTCGTGCGTCGTCTTCGGCATGCCCAAAGAGGCCATCGCCCGTGGCGGGGCCGAGCGCATCGTTCCCCTCGACAAGGTCGCCGAGCACCTGATCGCCCTGGCGCGAACCTGACCGTCGATCACTCGAACGGCAGAGTCTGTCTCCGCCTCGCCCGTGTTGCGGAGGCTAATCCCCGACTTGCTCGAAGGTGAAGCCGTGGGCGTTGGCGTCGACACGGATGGTGTCCCCGTCGCCGAATTTGCCTGCCAGCAGTTCGGTGGCCAGGGGGTTCTCCAGTCTCTGTTGGATCGTTCGTTTCAGCGGCCGGGCGCCGAAGGTCGGGTCATAGCCTTCGTCCATCAGGCGTTCACGAGCCCGGTCGGTGAACTCCAACCGGATCTTGCGGTCCTTGAGTCGATCGGCCAGATAGCCGAGCTGAATATCGACGATGGCCCGCAGGTGCTCACGCGAGAGCATATGGAAGACGATGACCTCATCGATCCGGTTGAGGAACTCGGGCTTGAACACCTGCTTGAGCGCCTCCTTGACGTGCGCCTCGATCTCCCAGTCGGCCCCCTTCTCTTCCGAGAGCTGCTGGATCTGCTGGCTGGCGATATTGCTGGTCATGATGATGACCGTATTCTTGAAATCGACCGTACGCCCCTTGCCGTCGGTCAGCCGGCCGTCGTCGAAGACCTGGAGCAGGACATTAAAGACGTCCGGATGGGCCTTCTCGATCTCATCGAGCAGGATCACGGAATACGGCTTGCGGCGCACCGCTTCCGTCAATCGACCCCCTTCCTCATACCCCACGTAGCCGGGAGGGGCGCCGATCAGCCGGGCCACGGAATGCGGCTCCATGAATTCGCTCATGTCGATCCGCACCATCGCGTTGACGTCGTTGAACAAGAAGTGCGCCAGCGCTTTGCTCAGCTCGGTCTTGCCGACCCCGGTGGGGCCCAAGAACAGGAACGTGCCGATCGGTCGGTTCGGATCCGAAAGCCCGGAGCGGCTGCGACGCACCGCGTTGCACAACGCTGCGATCGCCTCCTCCTGACCGACGACCCGCTCGCGGATCTGCTCTTCCATCTTGATCAGGCGTTCCCGCTCGCCTGTCAACAGCCGCGAGACCGGGATACCCGTCCACTTGGCTACGACCTGTGCGATGTGTTCCTCCGTGACTTCGTCCTGGAGCATCTTGTGAGTCTTCTCCGATCGGGCGAGCTGCTCTTCCCTGGCGTCCAGGTCTTTCTTGAGGTTGGCGATGGTCTCGTATTTCAAACGGGCGGCCCGTTCTAGTTCACCTCTGCGCTGGGCGTCCTCGAACTCCGTCTGGGCCTGTTCGATCTGCTGCTTGAGTCGCTTGATCTGGTCGATGCCGCCTCGCTCGCTTTCCCACTGGGCGGTCAGTTCCTTGTCCTGCTGCTCCAGTTCGGCAAGCTGCTTTTCCGTGGCCTTGAGCCGCTCCTTGCTGGCGGGGTCGCTCTCCTTCTTCAGCGCCTCTCGCTCGATCTGCAGCTGTACGATCTTCCGCCGAATGTCGTCCATCTCTGCCGGCAGCGAGTCGTTCTCGATCCGGAGCTTCGAGGCGGCCTCGTCGATCAGGTCGATTGCCTTGTCGGGCAGCCAGCGGTCGGTGATGTAGCGGTTGGACAGCGTTGCAGCCGCGACCAGCGCCGAGTCGGTGATACGCACACCGTGATGGGCGTCATAACGGGCCTTGAGCCCGCGCAGGATCGCGATCGTATCTTCGACGCTGGGCGGATCGACCAGGATCGGCTGGAACCGCCGCTCCAACGCTGCATCCTTCTCGATGTACTTGCGGTATTCGTCCAGGGTTGTGGCGCCGATACACCGCAGTTCGCCTCGGGCCAGCGAGGGCTTCAGCAGGTTGCCGGCGTCGACGGCGCCCTCGGCCTTGCCGGCGCCGACCACGGTGTGCAGCTCATCGATGAACAGGATGATCTGGCCCTCGGCGCCGACCACTTCCTTGAGCACGGCCTTGAAACGATCTTCGAATTCGCCTCGGAACTTCGTGCCGGCGATCAGCGCTCCCATGTCCAGGGCAATCACGCGCTTGTTTTTGAGACCGGAAGGGACATCGCCGGCGACAATCCGTTGGGCCAGTCCTTCGACGATGGCGGTCTTGCCGACGCCGGGCTCGCCGATCAGGACCGGGTTGTTCTTGGTGCGGCGGTTGAGCACCTGCATGCACCGTCGGATCTCCTCGTCGCGCCCGATCACGGGGTCGAGCTTGCCTTTGCGAGCCATCTCGAGCAGGTCGATGCCGTAGCGTTCCAAAGCCTTGTATTTCTCTTCAGGGTTCTGGTCGCTGACGGTGGCGCCGCCGCGGATGTCCTTGAGCGCATTCTGAATCAGTTCGGGGGTCACGGAGTTGACGCTGAGAATCTCCTTGGCGTCGCTATCGACGGCGGCCAGCGAGAGGAACAGGTGCTCGACGCTGAGGTATTCGTCGCCCATCCTGTCGGCCCGGTTCTGGGCGTCGAACACGACATGGTTCAACGCCGGATCGGGCATCAACTGGCCGGGAGTCGTTCCCTGGGCGAGTCGGCCCAGCTCACTGTCGGTCATCTGCCGCACGCGGCCGATGTTGACACCGATCTTCTTGAGAATCATGACCGCAAGGCTCTCGTCGTCGCTGAGAACGGCGCTGAGCAGATGCAGCGGTGAGAGAATCGTGTGAGACCGGGCCATCGCGATTTGCTGGGCGGTCGCCAGTGCCTCCTGCGCTTTCAGCGTGAATTTGTCGAATTTCATTTTCAGACCTCATTCGAGTAATCGATTCCGACGGGAGACATCTATCCCCGCCGGGATACGGTGCAAACCACGTGCCGGACTCACTGGCGTGCTGTAAATACTTTCTAATGAATGGCTTAGGTTATCCATGCCCCCGGCCCCGGCATGCCAATATGGCAGCACGGAAGGACCGGAAGGTCAGGAGGGTACGTAGAAAGAGATCAGGCCTTTGCGAACGAGCATGACCGCGATGGCCGCCAGAAGCAGGTTCGAGACCTTCGACATGGCCTTGGCGCCGGATTCGCCCACCAACTTGATCGCCAACAGGCTGGACCGAAAGAGCAAGCCGGCCAGCAGGATGTTGGCGACGACCGAGACGAGCGTGGGCAACAGACCGTATTCCGAAACCGCCAGCATGGACGTGGTCAGTACCGCCGGGCCGGCCAGCAGCGGCGTTCCCAACGGAACGACTCCGAAGTCAGTGTCGGGCATCCGCCTGCGTTTGACCGGGTTGACGATGTCGGTGATGGCCAGACAGAACAGAATCACGCCGCCGGCGATCATGAAGTCGCCCATCGTGATGCCCAACGCCCGGAAGACGAGCTTGCCCACCAGGATGAACGCGACGGATAGACACAACGCGGTGAGCATCGACTGGAGGATAATACGGTGTGTCTGTCCGCGGTCGAGACCCTGAGTCAACGACGTAAGGATCGGCAGCGTGCCGATCGCGTCGACCGCGACGAAAACCGGAATGAACGCGAGCAGGATATTGTTCAACATGGGACTATCCCTTTTCGATCTTGCCGTGTCTGTCACATTCTCGCGACACTAATTCAGCCAGACCACGGTCAGCGTGATGTAGACCACGTACAGGACCAGAAAGACGGCGGCTTCCCGTCGGTCGAGGATGTGCCTTTTGCTGGTGAACATGCACGCCAACAGCAGCCCGCTGGCGACGATCGCGGCGCCGATGTCCACGTTTGCTCTGGGCTCGAAGGGAATCGGGCGAATCAGCGAACTGACTCCGAGAATGAAGAAGATGTTGAAGATGTTGGACCCGACGACGTTGCCGATGGCGATCTGAGGGTTCTTTCGGTAGGCAGCCGCGGCCGAGGTGGCCAGTTCCGGCAGCGAGGTCCCGACAGCGACGATGGTCAGGCCGATCACTGTCTGACGCACGCCCAGCGCGGTGGCCAGCTTCACCGCTCCTTCGACCACCCACGTGCTGCCGAGGAGCAATCCGATGAATCCGGCGACCATCAGCACCATGGTCTTCCACGCGGCTTGGCCGTCCTGTCGGGGTGCTGCGGGAACGCCCTCGGCCCGGGCGATGCCGGCGGTGTAGTACAAGAAGATGGCGAAGAAGCACAAGAGCACGAGGCCGTCGATGCGCGTCAGACGCGAGGGGCCGACCCCGTCGATGGCCAGGTCGTTGGCCAGGATGCCGACCAGCAGGGCGGCCAGCAGACTCAGCGGGATCTCCTTCCAGACCGTGCCCTTCGTCACTGTCAGCGGGAGGATAACGCCGGCGACGCCCAGGATCAGCAGGATGTTGGCGATATTGCTGCCCAGAATGTTGCCGATGGTGATGCCGACGTCGCCCCGGATGCTGGCGGTCACGTTGACGGCCAGCTCCGGCAGGGAGGTCCCGAACGCTACTACCGTCAGCCCGATAGCCAGGTCCGAGACGTGGAGCCTCTGCGCCAGCGACGAGGCGCCGCTGACGAACAGATCAGCCCCCTTGATTACGAAGACGAATCCAACCGCCATGAGTAGGTATACCAGCATTGCAGCGACTCCGGACACTTCACGCCATCGAGTACAAGACCGCTCATGATACCGGCATTTGCCACCTTGGCAATGGTCGGCCCCCACCCGACCCCCGTTGTGTCCATTATCCAGCAACTCCTCCCCGCGCCCGACGGATCCGTTCCCTCCCGGTCCGGCATTTCGTTTCCTGTCTCATAGTGGTGGCGAATCGTGGAGTCTTGGAGTACAAGATGCGTGAGGTGATGCGCTTCTGCATATGCCGGGGACGGATAGGAATATGGCGGAATGGTGGACATGATTGACGCCGGTCGAGTATGGGCGGACGTGGCGGCGGTTCGGGCCCAGACGCCGCTGGTGCACAACGTGACGAACTGGGTGGTGATGGACCTGACGGCCAATGCGCTGCTGGCGCTGGGGGCCTCGCCCGTGATGGCCCACGCCGTCGAGGAGGTCGAGGAGATGGTGGCCCTGGCGGGGGCGGTCGTGCTGAACATGGGAACGCTGGACGACTTGTGGATCGCCAGCATGGCGGCGACGCTGGACGCGGCGCGCCGGCACGGCAAGCCTGTGGTGTTCGATCCCGTCGGTGCCGGCGCCACGCGCCTGCGAACGCAGACGGCGCGACGTCTGGTGGAAGCCGGGGGCGTGTCTGTCATCCGAGGCAACGCATCGGAAATTGCCGCGCTGGCGGGGTCAACCGGCCGGACCAAGGGTGTTGACAGCCTGGACGAATCGCTGAAGGTCGCCGATGTGGCGGAGAGGCTGCTGTCGCTTTGCGATGTCGTCGTCATCAGCGGCGAGAAGGACGTGGTGGTCAGCCGCGACCGACGATGCGTGCTGGCCAACGGCTGTGCGATGATGACCCGCGTCACAGGCATGGGCTGTACTGCGACGGCGCTGGTCGGCGCGTTCCTGGGGGTTCAGCCGGACCGGTTCCTCGCAGCCGCACACGCCATGGCGGTGATGGGCATCGCAGGAGAACTCGCACGCGACGTCAGCGGCGGGCCGGGCAGCCTGCGGATGCACTTCCTAGACGCGTTGTATGACCTCGATGAGGAGAAGATCGCCTCGCGGTTGCGGGTGGAGCGATGAGCAGGGCGTTCGATCCGTTCCTGTATCTCGTAACAGACCGCGCTCTGGCAGGAGCGCGAGGAGTCGCCGAGGTCGTGCGCCTCGCGCTCGACGGGGGTGTAACGCTCGTCCAACTGCGCGAGAAAACGCTGGCCCATGAGCCGTTCGTCGAGCAAGCGTGCGTACTGCGGGAGATTTGCCACGCACGAGGTGTGCCGCTGATCGTCAACGACGACATTGCGGTGGCGCGGCAAGCGAACGCCGACGGTGTTCACCTGGGCCAGTCGGATACATCCGTCGAAGAGGCCCGCGAGACGCTGGGTCCCGACGCGATCATCGGCCTGTCCGTCGAGAGCATCGAGCAGGCGCGGACCGCCGCGAGGCTGGACATCGACTATGTGGCGGTCAGTCCGGTCTTCGCGACGCCGACCAAGACCGACACGGCGGCGCCGCTGGGCCTCGAGGGCGTACGAGCGATTCGCAGGTTGACGGACAAGCCCCTGGTGGCGATCGGAGGCATCAACATCGCAAATGCGGCGGACGTTCTTCAAGCCGGCGCCGACGGCCTGGCCGTGATCTCGGCGATCATGGCCGCCGCCGACCCGTGCCAGGCCGCGCGTGCCTTCCGCCGTCTCCGTTCAGCTCTCATCGGTTGTGAACGTGGCCGGTGAGAAGGAGGAACCCGACCCGCCGGCGATCCTGCGCCGCTGCATCACGCGGAAAGCCTGCGTGTATGCTTTGCCCGCGCGATCACGGTCGGGCCAAAGCGGTCTTGCTCGCGGGCGGCATTTGTGGCATCATAGAGATTGTCCGATTGAAGAGAGTGATCGATGGAATCGAAGCCGGACTGTACCCGATTTGCCCCGGCCGCGCGGGCCGTGGCCACGGAGGTCGACCGGCAGTCTCGCCTGTTCAGCGAACGCATGCTGCTGCTGCGCGTGCTGCCGGAAGTGGTGCCGTGCGCGCTGCTCGTGCTCAACGCCCAGCGGCAGATCGTCTTCGCCAACGAACGCTTCATGGACCTGGTCTACCCGGACAAGCAGAGAGACGACGTCTACGGACTCCGTCCGGGCGAGGCGCTGGGCTGCATTCATGCCTCCAAAGACCCGGGCGGCTGCGGGGTCACGGAGTTCTGCAGCACGTGCGGCGCCGTCGGGGCCATTCTAGCCAGCCAGCAGGGCGACGCCGACGTTCGCGAGTGCCGCATCCTTCGCGGCAAAACGCACGAAGCCCTCGATTTGCGGGTCTGGGCCAGTCCGGTGGAAGTGGAGGGCGAGCGGTTTTCGGTCTTTGCGGCTCTGGATATCAGTCACGAGAAGCGACGGCAGGCGCTCGAACGCATCTTCCTGCACGACATCCACAATGTCGCGTGCGGCCTCTCCTGGTCCCTCGATTTTCTCCAGAAGGCCAATGCTGAGGACCGGGAGCATTACCTCGACGATATTCGGCGTCTGTCTCGCGAATTGAATGAGGAAATCGGGGCCCAGCGCACACTGCTGCAAGCCGAAAGCGGCGAACTGGTCCTCACGCCGGCCCAGGTGGGGACTCTGGAGGTGGTCCGGGACGCGGTCGAGCTGTACCGGGGGCATCCGGTGGCCCTCGATCGCGTGCTGCGGATCGACGAACAGGCTCGGGATGCGAAGGTGGTGAGCGACCGCGTTCTGTTGATGCGTGTGGTGTGCAACCTGATCAAGAACGCGCTGGAGGCCTCGCGCGAAGGGCAGACGGTTACGGCGGGCTGCTCCGCCGACGGCGACCTCGCGGAATTCTGGGTTCACAACGAAGGCTTCATGCCTCGCGATGTCCAGTTGCAGGTCTTCCATCGCTCGTTTTCGACGAAGGGCGCAGGCCGGGGTCTGGGCACGTACAGTGTCCGTCTGCTGACCGAACGCTATCTCAAGGGCCGCGTTTCATTCACCAGCTCTCGCGAGCAGGGCACCACCTTCCGCATTCGCTGCCCCGTGAGGCTGGAGCCGTAGCGAAGACCCCGATATGGAGCGGCAAGCCGGGTGCTGGCTGGAGCAGGACCGGGAGGGCTATCTGCTGGGCCACCGTCAGTTCGGCATCGGGATGATCGTGAGGCACGCCTTCGACGCCGGCACCAATCCAGGCACCGCTTTTGGCGACGTGCATGCCTGCTTATTCCCTGGCGGTGTTCCGGAAAAGACCCAGCACGGCGCTGACCACCGGTAAGGCCATCGTGGTGGAAACGGCCGCCAGACGCGACAGGATGCCGAAGGTCGAACGCTGGTAGTGTGTATCTTCCTGTTGCGCCACCTCCTGGAGCTCAGGAGGCAAGACGGCTCTGAGGTGACGCAGAGCCAGAGCGGCCACACGTCGAACGGCCGGATGACTGTCTCGCCTCTTATGATTCCTCAGGTTCCTCATCACCGCGTCAACCGGGGCTATCTGGCCCAGCACGAGAGCCGCGAAATACACGATGAATTCATCGGGCTCCGGACGTCTCAGATGGGTCTCGATCATCCCAATGACCGTGAGGATGCCGTCGTCGGGATGGTGCCAGTCGCCGGTCTTGGCCGCCGAGACCAGCCGCCACATGGCGTGGAAGCACCGGTCATAGGGGTCGCCCGAGATGTGGGGCGGGATGAAGATCTTGTTGCGGGCGAGGATATAGAAGGCGTATGCACAGGGGGACGATTGCGGCGGGTCGGGCAGACTCAGGAAAGCCCGAATCCCGCTGTACCAGGGCAGGCGGTGCAGGCTGTCGAACAGGGCCCAACTCTTGCACAGGTCGCTGCCGATGGCCTCGCGGACCGCTTCGAACACCTCGTTCGATTCGGTTTGCATGGCGCTGAAGGCCTCCAGCGCCACCGGAGCCGTCCGGGAGGCGTATAGGTCCCGGATCAAGGCGCTTTCCGAGGGATCCTGGAGGATCAGTTCTGTGGCTGCATCGGTTGTGCGGGATCGGTAAGGTGCATTTTCGAGACGAGAAAGGGCATGTTCGCGGTCCGAACACTGCATGTGTAGCTCCTCTGGATGATTTCAGCAGGGGATGGCCAGATCGATAAGGTATCCTGTCGTGCTGCCGGCTGACAGCTTATGCGAAGCGGCGACAGGCAGGGCAAGGTGCTGCCGCTACAATTGTTGGCCTTTTTCCAGCGTCCGATATCTGTTATCATCAGATCACATTTTCATGAACGAACGGACTTGAAATCCGGAAAAGAGCATACGTCATATAGATCGGCCCAGTCAAGCAGGCCGCTTTCGATGGGGCTGTGACGCCATTCCTGGCGGTTGACCAGGTCGCGGGGAAATGGCTATCCTATTTGCCATATCGTGGCGTTGGAGTACGACGAATTTGGCAGTAGAATGTGCCAAATCAACGTGTGGCGGTCACCTCAGGGGCCATTGTCTGTGGGAGAGTCGCTGATGAAGGTGGAATTCCGTTTGCGGGAGTTATTGAGCCGCTACGGCCTGGACTATCATGGAGTCATCGGCGAGTTGGCGGCTTGGTCGGGCGTCAATCGGCACACGATCGCCCGTCTGTACAATGACCGGGCGGCCAGTGTAAGCTTTGTGCTGCTCAGTCGGTTGTGCAGTTGGCTGGCGGGGAGGGAGGTACCGGCCGACGAACTGCCCGGCGGGCTGTTCGGGATTGGACGAGCGCCGCTCTGGAACGCCATGGCTCGGCAAGGGGGTGAGGTGACGATTTTCCTGGGCGAGTATCAGCCCATCAGCGCCAGCGAGGTCACTTGGCGGTGGATCTCGCGTCGCGACTCGACGGTGGCCTCCGAGATTGTCCAGCAGCTCTCGGCCGGCACGAAAGGCGGCACGCCCGCGCCGCACCTGAACTTCCGGTACCTTCCGTTTCGCTACTCGCCCACCGACCATATTGTGGACGAGAAGCTCTTCGTCGAGGACATGAACCGGACGCGCGAGGTATTCCGGCAGACGCAACAGAATCCCCAGCCGGGCACGGTGATCCTCATCGGAAGCCAGCGGGTGAACTACCTGCTGGAGTTCTTCGTGGCCGACTTGTTCGGCTGCAAGCCGTTCACGCCGCCTTCCGGACCGCCGTGCGTGCCGTTCTTCAGCGTGTACCGCCAGAGCGATCAGAATACGCCGAGTTGTTTCGGCGGACCTCGCAACCCGTTCCAGCAGAAGGACAGCACCACTCCCGGGGTGCACTTTCTCAACGAACGCGGCAACTGGGTGGTTTGTCCGTGGGTGCGAGAGGAACAGGACGCCGGCGTGGTCATCGCCGTCAACGACCATCGCCGCAAGTCAATCACGCTGGCACTGTTCGGCTTCTCCGGACGGGCCACCGAGGCCATCGGCAAGGAACTGGTCCAGAAAGAGGACCTCTTCTGGCCCCCGACACTCAAACTCAAAACTCGGGAGGTCGGTGTGTTCATCTGCCGCCTGGCGTACAAGCCCCCGGAGGGCGAACAGGATTCGCAGGGCGACGTCCAGATGCAAACCTGCGACGTCACGCCTCTGGAAGCCAGGACGCTCGAAAAGTTCATCCGCTGACGGTCATCTGTCGTTTGCTTCCCGTCCATACCGGCCGGGAGGTGTACGAGGGAAAGATCCAGTCCGTCTCTGGCGGACCGCAAGCGGAGCACTACAAACGATCTGTCCTTGCCTTGGACAGTCCTGGTGTAGTATCATGAAGGCGGTGGTGCGGCCGGTTCGTTGGGGGCGGCGATGCCCGGAGGGAGGCAGCCGGTTTGAGCGAGCCGGGGCGAGCGCTGCCGGAGACGAGTTTTCGTGTGCTTGCGAAGGGGGGATGAGCCATGAGCGGGAAGACCTTCTATGTCATGCTCGGTTTGCTGCTGAGCGCAACGGCGGTGGGGGCACAGAGCGCCGAAGGCCAGATCATCATCGATCCCAATCTGATGGGCTGGTGGCCGTTCGAGGAGGGGCAGGGCAGTCTGGCGCTGGACGCGTCGGGCCATGGGAATCACGCGACGCTGGTCGGCGACCCGCAATGGGCGTCGGGCTATGACGGCCTGGCCCTGGACTTCGACGGCCAGGGCGACTACCTCGACACCGGCAAGGTCCCTTCGCAGCTCGGCGTCGCCGGCGATGCGCCACGCACCGTCGCCTTGTGGGTCTACACCCGCAGCTTCGACGGAGGCGGCCTCTACGAAATGGGCGGCGACGGCATGCGCGAAAGCTTCTCGCTGAGAACGCAGGATATCGACGGCGGCTGGCAGGCGCGATACGGCGGCATCGATGCAAACTTCTACGCGGAATCGCTGAACGAGTGGGTCCACCTGGCCCACGTTTTTGATGGATCGCGGGCGGAGATATACGTCGATCCTTACTGGCGCACCTGGGACAAGATCACTCTGAGTACCACCGACGCAGGGACGTTCCGGATTGGTCTGGGCGATGATGCCTTCTTCGATGGCATGATCGACGATGTTCGGTTGTACAACCGCGCTATGACAAGCGATGAGATTGAGCGGATCATGTATGGCAGCCCGCTGCTGGCGGCCGAGCCTCAGCCGTCCGATGGAGCGGCCACGGACATCGCGCGGGCCTCGGTTCTGAGTTGGTCGCCCGGGGCGATTGCGGTCGGCCACGACGTGTACTTTGGAGCCGATGAGGCTCAGGTCGCCGATGCGACGCCTGCGACGCCGGGCATCTATCGGGGACGTCTGCCGGCCGAACAAACCGACTACGCTCTTCCCGAGGCACCGCCGGATTGGAATGCTGCCTACTGGTGGCGCGTCGATGAGATCAATCCCGATGGCACGGTCACCGTGGGCAAGATGTGGAGCTTCACGACGGTCAACCATCTGATCATCGACGACTTTGAGAGCTACACCGACGACATCGACGCGGGCGAGACGATCTTCGACACATGGTGCGACGGCTGGTACAACGGGACGGGTTCGACCGTCGGATATTTTGTTGTTCCATTTGCCCCCTTTGAAATCCCGGTGCATTCGGGCCGTCAGTCCATGCCTTTCAGCTATGACAACGTGGATGAGCCTTGGTATTCCGAGGCGGTGCGGACTTGGGAAGAGCCCCAGGACTGGACACGATATGGCGTCGATGTCTTGACGCTCCACTTCATCGGCAACCCGATCGCGTTCTTCGAACGTTCCGATGGCGGTATCGTCATGAGTGGGGCACGCGAGATCGGCGGGACAAGGGATCACTTCCGTTTCGCGTATAAGCCCCTTCGAGGAGACGGTTCGATCGTCGCCCGGATCGATTCGATAGACCAGGCAGATCCGAACGCCATGGCGGGCGTAATGATTCGCTGGGACCTGGAACAGAAGTCGCAGAATGTGGCTTTGTTCGTGACGGCCGGCAACGGCATTTCGTTTCAGTACCGGCGCGAGGAGGGCGGGCCGACCGAGCGGACGTTGCAGGCCGGACCAGTGCCGCCGTATTGGGTGAAGCTGGCCCGTGAGGGCGAGACGATCACGGCGCAGTGCAGTCCCGATGGCACGAGCTGGAATCCCGTCACGGATGATCCTGCCGGCTCGTCCGTGGAGATATCCAGTGCCAAGGCGTTTGCAGGCTTGGCTGTCGCAACTCCCGCCTGGGATGCTGCAACTGCGGAGTTCTCCAATATCGCCGTGGCGGGAAGCGATGCGGATGACTGGGAAGTGGTGGGTATCGGCTACAATGGAGGCAACGATCCTGATCCCATGTACGTAGCGCTGGCGGATGCGGCGGGGAACTTCAAGGCGGTGACACATCCGGACCCGCTGGCGGTCGGCATCGCGACGTGGCAGCGATGGGACGTTCCGCTCAGCGAGTTCGCGAGCGCAGGGGTCGACGTGACGGCGATCCGGCAGATGATCGTCGGCTTCGGCGACCGGGACAATCCAGTACCTTCCGGCACAGGCATGGTGCACTTCGACGACTTCTGGCTGACGCGTTCGACGGCGCCGTAGGGGCGATGCGGGCATCGCCCGCGTCAGGACGGACAGTCGGCTTCGGGTTGCATCATGCAGGGAAGAGGGGGTATTCTGTCGTTTGTAGCGTACGTGCAGGGGCGAATGATGATCCGCCCCTGCGAATGCCCGAAACGACAGAAAGGCTCTCGCATGATGCACGTCAAGTCAAACGTCGGACTCGTCATGATTGTCCTCTTTGCTTCCGTCAGCGCTGAGGTGGAAAGCGCGCCGGCGGAGGCGATGGGGCCGCTGGTGGTCTGTCCGGGGAATCCTCGGTATTTCCAGAACGCCGCAACGGGCGATGCGGTCCTGCTCACCGGCTCGCACACTTGGGCGAACCTTGTGGATATGGGGACGACCGACCCGCCGCCGGCGTTCGACTTCGAGAAGTACGTCGACTGGATGGCCGGGCTCGGCCACAACTTCATCCGCCTCTGGACGTGGGAACTCGTCAGGTGGGACACGACCGCCAATCAGCAGAACAAGCGGCACATCGTCGCGCCGCTGCCCTATGCGCGCACCGGCCCGGGCAACGCCCTCGACGGCAAGCCCAGGTTCGATCTGACGAAGTTCGACCCGGAGTATTTTGAACATCTGAGATCGCGCATCGCGCTGGCGCGCGAGCATGGGATCTACGTCTCGGTCATGCTGTTCGAAGGTTGGGGCCTCCAGTTCGCCCCTGGGGCCTGGGAAGGTCATCCGTTCCATCCCAAGAACAACGTCAACGGGATCGACGGGGACCTCGACAAGGACGGCAGCGGCGTCGAAGTCCACGAACTGGGCAACGAGGCGGTTACCGCGATCCAGGAAGCGTACGTTCGAAAGGTGATCGAGACGGTCAACGGCTTCGACAACGTGCTGTACGAGATTTCAAACGAGAACCATCCGCCTTCGACCGCCTGGCAGTACCACATGATTCAATTCATCAAGGCCTGTGAGGCTGCGATGCCGCAGCAGCATCCAGTAGGTATGACCTTCCAGTACCGAGGCGGCAGGAACGAGACGCTGTTCGATAGTCCCGCCGACTGGATCTCGCCCAATCCCGAGGGCGGTTACCGCGACGACCCGCCGCCGGCCGATGGGCGAAAGGTCGTCATCAGCGACACCGACCACCTCTGGGGCATCGGCGGCAATCAGGGGTGGGTCTGGAAGAGCTTTCTGCGAGGGCACAACCCGATCTTCATGGACCCGTACGACGGCGAGGTTCTTGGGCCGGGCTCGGACTCGAAATGGGACCTGATCCGCAGGAGCCTGGGCTATGCCCGGCAGTTTGCTCAACGAATGGACCTCGCAAGAGCCGTGCCGGTTACGGATGTTGCCTCGACGAAGTACTGTTTGGCCGAGGTGGGAAAGAAGTACCTGGTTTTCCGGCCGGAAGGGCAGAGTGATTTGTTCACCGTGCGTCTGCCTCCCGGCACGTACACCTGCGAATGGTTCGATCCGAGCAAGGGCCGGCAGATTACGGTCGAGACGATCGAAGTCGAGGCGGGCGACCGCGAGTTTCGGCCTCCCTTTGCGGGCGATGCGGTGCTCTTTCTCACTCGCACGGTCTTTCCAGCCGGCGACTGGAAGCAGGCCACGCCACAGTCACAGGGTGTGGACGCCGCGAAGCTCGACGAAGCGGTCGAGTTCCTGCGCTCCAACGCCGGACGCGACGGCGTGAATCAGATGCTGATCGTCCGCCACGGCTACGCGATCTGGCAGGGACCGGACGTCAACGAAGTCCATGGCATCTGGTCGTGCACGAAGTCGTTTACCAGCACCGTGCTCGGCCTGCTGATCGACGACGGGAAGGCGACGCTGGAGACCCTGGCCAAGGACTACGTGCCTGCGATGGCCTGGGCCTATCCTGACGTGACGCTGCGGCATTTCACCACCATGACCAGCGGCTACCGCGCCGTCGACGACGAGCCTCGCGGCAGTTATCGGCATGGCCCGAGCCCGACGCCGTTTGACCCGTGCGGCGTGCCGCTGTTCGCGCCCGGTACACAGTACGCGTACTGGGATTCCGCGATGAATCAGTTCGGCAATGTCCTGACGCGCGTCGCCGGAGAGCCGATCGCAGATCTGTTCCGCCGGCGGATCGCCGAACCGATCGGGATGGACCTGCGCGAATGGCGGTGGGGCAGTTTCGGTCCGGTCGACGGGATCGTCGTCCATGGCGGCTCGGGCAACTCCAACAACCACATCTTCATCTCCGCCCGCCAGATGGCCCGGCTGGGTCTGCTGTTTCTCAACCACGGCAACTGGAACGGCAGGCAATTGATCAGCTCCGAATGGGTGCGGATGGCGACGCGGCCGCAGGTGCCGGCAACGCTCCCGCTGTGGCGCGACAGCGGCGCCGATGGACGAGGCGTCTACGGGTTCAATTGGTGGGCCAACGGGATCAGGCCCGATGGCCGGCGCAGGTGGCCCGGCGCCCCGGCCGGGGTGTTCTCGGCCAGCGGCTACAACAACAACGACATGTTCGTGATCCCTGAGTGGAACATGGTGATCGTTCGCCTGGGACTCGACCAGAATCAGGCGATCCTCAGCGACGAAGTCTACTCCGAGTTTCTGCGCAAAGTCGGTGCGGCCATCTTCGACACGCCGTAGGGACCGTTTGTAGTGTGCCCGTGAGGGCATAGACACGATGAGAACAGCGTCTTACGACGCCACTACAAACTACGTATCCTACGCATATTCCCGGTCTTTCGCGAGGCCCGGCTGCGGCGCGGGGTATATGCCGTCGGGACCGGGGTGGATGGGCGCCTCGGAATCGGTGGTCAGCTTGTCCACGTCCCTGGCGAATTCCTCCTGGCAGTTGAGCATTTCGTCGTAGGTCACGACCTGTCCGGTGTGGACGGCGCGCCGCGCCATGGCGGTGACGAGGCTCGCCTCCGTGCCGCGTTTGGCCTCGTTGAACGGCTTGTCGTTGCGGATAGCGTCGATCAGCTCGTCCCATTCGAGCTGATAAGGGTTCGGCTCGGGCTGAGGGAACGCCCAGAGGAGATTGCTCCTGGCGAAGTCGTGGCTCTTGTAGATGCGGCATTTGGCGGGCGTGTGCATGTGGGTCGAGATCACCGCCGCGCCCTTGGTTCCGTGGGCGTAGCTGGCGAATTCGCCGCGGCATCCCTCCATGGCACGGACATAGATGAACAGCTTGGCGCCGTCGGCGAACGTGCACTCGACGTCGTAGTGGTCGAAGTTCTGGTCCACCGCGCCGCCGCGATGGCAGCGCCCGCCGGAACCCTGAGCCGTTACCGGCCAGGCGCCCTTCATCCAACAACATTCGTCGACGTTATGTGCGATGATATCCTGAAAAAGACCGCCGCTGGCCCAGAAGAAACCGAGGTAGCTTCGGATCTGCCAGAGCAGTTCGCTTTCGCTGCTCTGGTTGGGACCGTAGAACCCTGCCGGACCGTGCTGGCGGTAGGTGCGCAGCGTCAGCAGGTCGCCGACCTGGCCCGACTGGATTCGGTCGTAGAGTTCCCAGCGGGCTTTGCAGTGCCGGCACATCAGCCCGACGCCCACCTTGAGGTTCTTCCGCTCCGATTCGGCGGCGAGTTCGAGCATCTTTCGCGCGCTTGGCCCGTCGACCGTCACCGGCTTCTCCATAAAGACGTTGATGCCTTTCTGGATCGCGTAGCGGAAATGGACCCATCGGAACGCCACGGGCGTCGTCAGGATCACGACGTCACCCGGCCGCAGGCAATCGATAGCCTTCTGGTACGCGTCGAAGCCGAGGAACTGCCGTTCCGGCGGGACGTCGATCTGATTGGCCTGATAGCCCATGATCCACGTGTCGGCCGAGCCGCCGGTTCTCGGCGCGCTGGCCGCTTCGATCAGGCCCTTGTAGCTGTTCCGGAGCCGATCGGCGAACAGGTCGGCCATCGCGTAGAGCTTGATCGGGCCACCCTTGGTCGCCATGGCGTTGGCCGCGGCGCCCGAGCCGCGTCCGCCGCAGCCGACCAGCGCGACGCGGATGGTGCTGTCTTCCGCCGCATGAATGCGCGGCGCTACCGCCGCCAGAAAGGCCGATCCTGTGGCGATGCGGCTGGTGCTCTTAAGAAACTCGCGGCGTGACGTGTCGTTCTGTTCGCTTCTGCCCATCATCGATCTTCTCCTGATTGGCTTGTACCGGCAATTCACCTGTCCCGACATCGATCGTGATTATCCTGCCTGACCCCGCGCGCGACAAGCAGTTTCCATCTGGCGGTCGTGAGGAAATCGGCTATACTCGCGTCGTCGCCGGATCCCGATCGCGGTGTGCATCGGGATGCCGTCCTGCGATATCGCTCTTTGGACTCCGGATAGGGAGGCGATCATGTCGATGAGGCAACCGAAAGCGATACGACGGCGTGTGGTCCCGATGTGCGTGTGGATAACGGCTCTTGTTTTATGCCAGCTGATTTGCGCCCACGCGGAGGTCCGGAACCCGAACACGGACTGGTTCAGGGACGCGGGGTACGGCGTGTTCATGCACTTCCTGCCGGGTGATGCCCAGGGGCTGGCGCGCGTGAAGGACTTCGACGTCAACGCGCTGGCCGACCAGGTGGCGACGATGGGAGCGAAGTACTTCGTTCTCACTCTGGGTCAGAATTCAGGGTTCATGAACTCGCCCAATTCCGCCTACGATCGCATCACCGGTTACGTGCCGGGCGAACGCTGTTCGACACGCGACCTGCCGCTGGACCTGTACCGTGCGCTGGCGCCCAGAGGCATCACGCTGATGCTGTACCTGCCGTGCCAGGTGCCCAATCGCGATGTTCGCGCGCAGGAGGCCTTTGGGCTGCCACAGGGCCCCAAGGATCAGCCGATCACGGTCGAGTTCGCGAAGAAGTGGGCACAGGTGATCCAGGAGTGGTCGGATCGGTACGGCGACAAGGTCGCCGGCTGGTGGTTCGACGGCGGCTACGAGCACATCGGCTTCAACGAGGCGATCGCGCAGGTGTACGCGGCGGCGGTCAAGCACGGCAACCCGAAGGCCATTGTCACCTTCAATCCCGGTGTCAGCCTGATCCGCTGGACCGATGCGGAGGACTACACCGCCGGGGAATTGAACGAGCCGTTTGGTTTCGTGCCGACCGACCGCTGGGTGGCCGGTTCCCAGTGGCACGCCCTGACGTACCTTGGCTCGCGCTGGGGCGCCCGGGACATTCGCTATTCCGACGAGCAGTGGGCGAAGTGGATGGGGTCGGTCCTGGCCAGAGGCGGAGTGGTCACGTTGGACATGGGCCCGAACTACGATCCGCAGGCCGGTCCCATCGGGACGTTTGCCGCCGAGCAGGTGGCGCAGGTTCAGGCGATCAAGGCGAGGCTGGATGCATCCTCGGCGAAGAAGTTTCCACCTCGTCTGAAGCGAGCGGACAGCTTCTTCGGCCTGCACTTCGATTTCCACGCAGGCGCCGATTGCACGGAGATCGGCAAGAACACGACGCGAGAGATGATCGAGCGAGTGATCGACCAGACGCGGCCCGACTACATCCAGATCGACTGCAAAGGACATCCCGGCCTGTCGAGCTATCCGACGAAGGTCGGCAACCAGGCGCCCGGCTTCGTCGGCGATCCGCTGCGAATGTGGCGGCAGGTCACCGCTGAGCATGGCGTCTCGCTGTACATGCACTATTCCGGCGTGTGGGATTCCGAGGCGATTCGTCTTCATCCGGACTGGGCCGTGACGAATGCCGACGGTTCCAGGAACAAGAACGCAACCTCGTTCTTCGGTCCTTATGCCGACCGACTCCTGATCCCGCAACTGCGGGAGCTGGCGGGCGATTACGGCGTCGACGGCGCCTGGGTGGATGGCGAATGCTGGGCGTCGCAGCCCGACTATGGAGAGGCGGCTCTGAAGGCGTTCCGTGAGGCCACAGGGATCGACGCCGTGCCGCGCAAGCCGGGAGAACCCTACTGGTACGAATTCCTCCAGTTCAATCGCGAGGCCTTCCGCAAGTACCTTCGCTATTACATCGGCGAGGTGAAGAAGACGCACCCGGCGATGCAGCTTTGCAGCAACTGGGCCTTCACGGACCACATGCCGGAGGCGGTCTGTGCACCGGTCGACTGGCTCTCAGGAGACTACTCTCCCGAGGACAGTGTCAATTCCGCCCGGCTGTCGGCGCGGTATCTGGCCCACCAGGGCAAGCCTTGGGACCTGATGGCCTGGAGTTTCACCACGCGGGGGCCTACCAAGGACGGATCGAGGCAGAAGTCGGCGCCGCAGTTGCAGCGGGAAGCCGCCGTGGTGCTGGCCCTGGGAGGCGGCTTCCAGTTCTACCACACGCAGAAGCGGGATGGCTCGATTCGCGAGGAGAATCTGCCTGTGATGGCGGAGGTCGCGAAGTTCTGCCGGCAGCGGCAGGCGATCAGTCACCATGCGACCCCCGTGCCGCAGGTGGCTTTGCTCTATTCGACCGCTTCGCACTACCGCGAGATGAACGGTCTGTTCAACCGGGATCTGTCGCGGATCAGCGGTACCCTGCAGGCGCTGCTGGAAAGCCAGTGGTCGGTGGATGTCGTGAGCGAACACCACCTGGCCGGTCGCATGGCGGATTGGCCGCTTATCGTGATCGGCGAATGCGATTATCTGGAGCCGGCGTTCAAAGACGGGCTGGTGGATTACGTGAAAACCGGCGGCCATCTGCTGATCGTCGGCCCGGCTGCTGCATCCCTCTTCGCGTCTGAATTGGGCGTCACGCTCAAAGATGCGCAGCAGGAGCCTCGCTACCTGGCGTGCGAGGGAGGATTGTACGCAACGCAAGACACGGCGAAGACGGCTGTCCTCGGGCCGAACGCGCAAGCTTTCGGCCAACTGCACGTTTCCAACGATGCGAGTTCCGCCTCGCGGGCCGCCGCGTCGATTGCACAACTGGGCAAGGGGAAGATCGCCGCGACCTACTTCTCATTCAGCAGGGGATACCTTGCCGATCGGTCGCCTCAGGCGAAGGCCTTTCTGAGCAATCTGGTCCGCCAGCTCTTCCCGACGCCCCTGGTGGAGGTGAATGGATCGCCCGATGTTGATGTCTGCGTGAATCGGCTCGACGGAAAGCTCGCCATCCATCTGGTGAACACCTCAGGAGCGCACTGGGACCGGGACAATCCGCTCTTCGATTCCGTCGCCTCGGTCGGTCCGCTTCAAGTCATCATCCGAGGGCAGGACAAGCCTGCGAAGGTCACACTGGAACCCGGAGCGGAGTCCATCCCGTTCGAGTACCGCGCCGGCGAGATCCGCCTGACGGTGCCGTCGCTGGAGATCCATCGCGTAATCGCCGTTCGGTGATTCAGGAAAAGGCAAAGAGGTCGCCATGATCGTATCGGGAAGGCTGTTTGGAGGGGCGGTGGGCTGCCTCGTTGGGTTCTGCCTGATCGCAGGAATGTCAGTCCGCCATGTGCAGGCCCAGGCGCCCGTCCCATCTGAGCTGGCGCTGAAACTCTCCTCCGAGACGCTGGAGACGTACCAGCGAGGCGAGATCGTCGTCGAGCCAGTGCCGGCGGCGGACAACCCATTCGATCCGGATTGCATCGCTCTGGACTTGGAAGTCACGGCGCCGTCGGGCAGGACCGTGCAGGTCCCCGGCTTCTACTATCGCCCATTCAGCCGCAAGCTCCAGGGCAACCGCGAGGAACTCGAACCGCAGGGTGAAGGCTCCTGGCGGGTACGCTGGCTGGCGACGGAGGCGGGCCGGCATGCGCTGACGGCGATCGTGACGCGCGACGGCAAGGTGGTGTCGCGCGGGCAGACGACCATCGAGGTCACGGCCGGCAAGCGGCATGGACTGGCGCGCGTGGAGCCGCAAGGCAAGCGCTACTTCCGCCTGGACGATGGGACACCGCTGTTTCTCAATGGGCTGTGCGTCTGCTGGCATGGGCAGCGCGGGACGTACGATTACGACGACTGGCTGGGTGCCTACCGCCAGGCGGGCATCAACTACATGCGTCTGTGGATGTGGCCGCAGGCGTTCGGGATCGAGTGGGACCGCGACGACCGGCTGCACTACCGCATGGACAACGCTTGGCGTCTGGATTACGTGCTGGCGGAGGCGGAACGGTCCGGCGTGTTCGTGATGCTCTGCTTCGACTACCACGGCATCTTCGAGGTCAAGCCCGACTACTGGAACAGCAACAACTTCTGGCCTCGCCATCCGTACAACGCCGCCAACGGCGGGCCCTGTGCGACGCAGAACGAGTTCTTCACCAGCGAGCAGGCGAAGCAACTCTACGAGAAGCGCCTGCGGTACATGGTTGCGCGCTGGTCGGCTTTCCCCAACGTGCTGGCGTGGGAGTTCTTCAACGAGATCGACAACGAATACGCCTACGTGAAGCACGAGGACGTCGTCGCCTGGCACGGCGAGATGGGCCGTCGCTTGCGGTCTCTCGATCCGTACGACCACCTGATCTCTTCGAGCTTCACCGGCGGCAGCGAGCGTCCCGACCTATACGATCTGCCCGAGATGGATTTCGCCCAATACCATTCGTATAACGAACAGCATCCGGCTCAGATGATGGCGCAGAAGACCGAGAAGTTCTTCGCCAAATACCACAAACCGTTCTTTGTCAGCGAATACGGGACCGACTGGCGAGGGTGGAAGCCCGACACGGACCCGCATTTTCGCGCGTTGCACCAGGCGATCTGGAGCGGCGCGTTCACCGGCGCCGCGGGCACGGGGATGACTTGGTGGTGGGAGAGCATCCACACCGCCGATCTCTACTCGCACTGGTCCGCGTTGGGCGCGTTCCTGAAGGACACCGGCATGGGACGCGGGGATCTGCAGCCGGCGCGATTCGAGGCCGTCGAAGGTGCGGTGACACCCTTTGGCGTCGCCGCCGGTGACGAAGCGTTCATCTGGCTGCTGGACAAAGCGTGCGACTGGCCGAACGGCGCCAAGGAGGCAGACCCGCCCGCCGTGGCGGGTGCCGCCGTCACGCTTGCCGGCATCGGTGATGGCTTCTGGTCCGTTCGATGGTGGGATACGCTCGCGGGCAAACCGGTGGCCGAGCGCGAAGTGAGCGTAGTCGGCGGCAAGGTGCGGCTGGAGCCGCCCGCCTTCCGGGCGGACGTCGCCGGGCATCTGATCAAGCGCGACTGACGTTGCCTGTGGGTTATACATCTGAAACATCTTCTTTTTCAGGAGAAACAGATATGAGCAGAACGAAGAAGATCGCCGCGGAACCGATGGACGCCTCGCGTGACTGCTCGCGGCGGGAGTTCCTCAAGGCCGGCGCCATCCTGGCCGGGGGGGCGCTGCCGATGTATTCGACCCTGGCGGTGAACACGGCGCCGAAGAAGGTGCGGATCGGCGTGGTCGGCGGCGGGTTCGGCACGAGCTTTCAATGGCACGAGCACCCCGACTGCGTGGTCGAGGCGGTCAGCGACCTGCGGCCGGAGCGCCGCGAGGCCCTGATGCGCACCTACCGGTGCAGCAAGTCGTACAACTCGCTTGAAGAACTGGTGCTCGATAAGAACATCGACGCGGTCGCGGTGTTTACGGAAGGCCCGAACCACGTCAAACACGTGATCGAGGTGATGAAGCACGGCAAACACGCGATCTCGGCGGTGCCGGCCTCGCTGGGCGGCGGGGTTGAGGAGGCCGAACGGCTGCTCGACGCGGTGAAGAAGAGCGGCCTGACCTACATGATGGCCGAGACCAGCTACTACCAGCAGCCGACGATCTCGGCGCGCCGGTTCCAGCAACAGGGCAAGTTCGGCACGGTGACGTACTATGAGGCCGAGTACCAGCATGCCGGGCTGGAGGTGCTCTACTTCGAGAACGGCCAGCGCACCTGGCGACATGGTCTGGCGCCGATGCATTATCCGACGCACTGCACCGCCTTCGTGACCGGTGTCACCGGCGAGCGGCTGACGGAGGTCGTCTGCCACGGCTGGGGCGACGACGACCCGATCTGCAAGGACAACGTCTACCACAATCCGTTCTGGAACGAGTCGGCCATGTTCAAGACGGATCGCGGCCACGCCTTCCGCTGCAACGTGTGGTGGAAGGGCGCCCATCGGGGCACCGAGCGGGCCCAGTGGATCGGCGACAAAATGAGCTTCTACTGCGGCCATCCCAACGGGCTGGGGCCGGTGATTGTGCGCTCGGCCGAGGGACGCAAGGAGAAGGACGACGCCGGCTTCGTCCGCGACCTGCCGGAGCTGGAACGCTACGAGCAGCCCGACTGGTGGAAAACCGACATGCTGCCCGAGCCGCTGCGGCATGACAGCGGCCACCACGGCTCGCACACGTTCCTGACCCACGAGTTCATCGATGCCCTGACGCACGACCGCCGTCCGACCGTGGACATCTACGAGGCGCTGGCGTATACCGTGCCCGGAATCGTCGCGCATGAGTCGGCGCTTCAAGGCGGCGCGCTGCTGAAGATCCCGCAGTTCGACCGGCCTGCTAATGCCTGACGACCGAGAAGGAGTCTCTATGGTTGTGAAACGAATCGTTGTGCTCTTCGCGGTCGTGCAGGTTGTGCTGCCGGCGTCTGCGGCGTTTGCTGTCGATGATGCCCGGGTGGTGCAGCTTGCCGCCGAGGTTGGCTCGAAGGGATGGATCGTCTACGCGGCGCGCAGCGCCGAGAACGGGACGTGGGATCTTTTCCTGATGCGTCCGGACGGATCGCAGCGCCGCAACATCACGAACACGCCGGAGTATGAGGAAGGCGGCCCGCGATTCTCCCCCGACGGCAAGCGGCTGCTCTACCGCCGGTTCGCGAAGGGTACGGTCATCAATCACGATCTCTGGGGCTTTCAGGGCGAGCTGATGATCGCGGCCGGCGACGGCTCCGCTCCCGTTCAGGTCGGCGCCGACAAGGAGTACCCCTGGGCGTCGTGGTCGCCCGACGGAAAGCAGATCGCCTGCCTGATGATGAAAGGGATTCAGATCGTCGATCTCGACACGAAGCAGATTGTCCGACAGTTGCCGCGAAAGGGCATCTACCAGCAACTGTTCTGGTCGCCCGACGGGCAGTGGTTCTGCGGCGTCGCCAACGCGCGGATCATGTGGACCGTCGTTCGGATGAACGCCGAGACGGGTGAACTGAACATCGTGCAGGAGTTTCAGAGCTGCACGCCGGACTGGTTCCCTGATTCGAAGCACATCATCTACCCGTCGCGTCCCGCTGGTCAGAAGGGCTACGGATTCACGCAGCTTTGGATGAGCGACGGCGAGGGTGGCGGCGCGAAGATGATCTACGGCGAGGATGGCTATCATATCTACGGCGGGGCGCTGTCCCCTGATGCCAAATACGTCCTGTTCACGCGCTGCGCCCAGGATGGAGGCGGCTCCGAGGAGTCCGGAGCGCCGATTTGTGTGATGCGCATGGCGGATGCTCCGGCGATTGCCGGCCCCAGTCCGGACCTGCGCAAGGTGCATCCCGAAGCCAAGGAGGCGCCGGTCCTCCAGCTGGTGGATGGCTGGGAGCCGTGCTGGACCTATGCCGATGTAGGAGCGAAATGATGCGTCACCGCATGGCCTGTATGTGTTGTGCCCTTGTTGTTGTCCCGATGTTGTGCGCCTCGTGTGCGAAGACGACGGACCCTGGCGTCGATGCCCAGGTGACCAGCTTGGGCAGCGTGGAAGTGACTGCCGAGCTGCTGGAGATCCCGGGCGAGGTTCGCAACGACCCCCTGTACGACTATGCGCACGTGATGAAGTACAAGGTTCTCGCCGTGCATCGCGGCCAGGTGGCCAAAGACGTGATCTACGTCGGCCAGTACAATCCCGCCAAGCCGCGCGATGCGGCGGCCGACGCTCGTGTTGGGCAGATCGGCGGCAATCTGAGGCAATTCCGCGTCGGCGACGTCCATCGCCTGGCGATGGAGGTCCCGATCGACGACTATTACATGGGCGGGATCATCAACAAGTATTTCGGGCAGACGGAAGACCCGGTCTATTGGGCCTTGTGGACGAACCGGGTCGTGCGATAGAGTATGGCGTTCACGTCGCATATCTTCCTGTTCTACTTCCTGCCGGTTGTGCTGGCGCTCTACCATGTGCTGCCGGCGCGGTGGCTCGCCGCCCGCAACGTCCTGTTGCTGGTGGCCGGCTACGTGTTCTATGGGTGGATCGATCTCCGACTCACGGCGCTTCTGTTTGGCATGAGCGTGGCGAATTACGTGTTGTCTCGCGTCATCGCAGGCCGCCGCACACGTGGTGTTCGACTGGCTGTGACTGCCGGCGCCATCGCTTTTGATCTCGTCGTATTGGGCATTTTCAAATACACGGCGTTTCTTGGAGAGAGTCTCAACAGCCTTCTACGCTTGGTGGGTCGTGACACGTTGCCGGTGCTGCGGATCGCTCTGCCGGCGGGAATATCGTTCTATACCTTCAAGATCATCAGCTACATCGCGGATGTCTACCGGGGCCGGTCGCCGGCGGCTCGTTCGCTGTTGGACTTCGCCTGCTACGTCTCGTTCTTCCCGCAGCTTCTGTCGGGCCCGATCCAGCGATTCGGCACGATCGATGCCAAAGGCGAGATCGTACCGACCTTTGCCGACCAGTTCGCGGCTCGCGAGCACACGCTGGATAAGTTCGCGCACGGTGTGGCCCTGTTCATGCTTGGGTTCGCCAAGAAGATTCTGCTGGCCGATGGCGTCGCTCCGGTGGGGGACGCGGTCTTTGCCGCCGCGTCGCCGGGCACTCTGGATGTCTGGTTCGGGGCTCTGGCGTACTCGTTCCAGTTGTACTTCGACTTTTCCGCCTATTCGGAGATGGCCATCGGCCTCGGACTGATGTTCGGGTTCGAGTGCGCTCGCAACTTCGACACGCCGTATAGGGCAGATAGCTTCGGCGATTTCTGGCGCCGCTGGCACATTTCTCTGTCGGGCTGGCTGCGCGACTACTTGTACATCCCGCTGGGCGGCAATCGTGCCGGGACGGGCCGGACCTACATCAATCTGATGATTGTCTTTCTCCTCTGCGGCCTGTGGCACGGCGCCGGCTGGACCTTCCTCGTCTGGGGCGCCTGGCATGGGCTCTGGCTGGTCGTGGAGCGATTGCTCGGCCGAAAGCCGTTCTATGCCTTCCTGCCTGCGCCGATCCGGGTTCTTGTGACGTTCCTGCTGATGATCGTCGGCTGGGTCATCTTCCGCGCGCCGGACCTGGCGGAAGCCGGAAGGATGCTGGCGATCATGTTCGTTCCTCAATCGGCCCAAGGCGGCTCGGCACTCCTGAGCGCCGTGCTCTACACCCGTGGTCACCTGATGCTGATGGCGCTTTGTGCCTTGCTTGCGTTCCAGCCTGTGCAGGGATATGATTGGACCCGCCAGGTCGGTTGGATCAAGATCCTGGTGCTGGTTGTTGTGTTTGCGTTGGCGTTGATGACGATGTTCGCGCAGTCGTTCCGCTCGTTCCTGTACTTCCAGTTTTAGGAATGCTTCGGTGGCGGCACGTCGCTTCCCATGCATCTGTCTAAGTGTGATCTTCCTGGCGACGATCGCGGCAGTCGCTGCGAGCCAGATCATCGTCGAATGGCGCGAGGGCGGCTCGCCACAGATTGCAGAGCTCTTCCGGCAGAAGCCGACGCGCGCGAATCTCGGACGCCTCGAAAGCGGCCTGGAGAGTGGCTGTCGGATCGGACAAATGGTCCGGCCCTGGGTCCAGTTGGCCCGCTTCGTTCTTTTCGAGGACGCGGGCGACAACGCGGTGCTGGGGCGCAACGGCTGGTTCTTCTACCGTCCCGCGGTTCAGTACCTCGTCGAGCCGTGGTCGCCCGAAGGCGGGCAGACTCAGGGAAACGTATTCGACGCGATCCTTTCGTTTCACGATGATCTGGCGAAACGCGGCATTCGGCTCCTCGTGATGCCGGCGCCGAACAAGGCGAGCGTCTATCCCGAGATGCTCACGGGCCGCGCCCACGCGAACGCCGGGCCGATTAACCCTGCGACTTTGCACATCCTGGCGAGACTGCGACAGGCCGGCGTGGAGGTTCTCGACCTTTTCGAGGTCTATGACCGCGCGAAGCGTGCGGCCGCCAGTCCCGCGTATTACCTCGCACAGGACAGCCATTGGTCGCCCGAGGGTATGAGGTTAGCGGCTGAGGCGGTCGGCAACCGGCTCCTCGACCTTGGCTGGATCGAGAAGGGGGCGACGAGATACAAGACAGAGCCCGCTGCCGTCGAGCGACATGGCGATGTGCTCCGAATGATCCGCGTGCCCCAAGTGGAGCGGCTCTTCGAGCCGCAGCGGATGGATTGCACGCAGGTGATCGATACGGGAACTGGGCAGCCTTATGCGGATGATCCGAACTCGCCGGTGCTGGTGCTGGGCGACAGCTTCCTGCGGATCTTCGAGCGGGATGAGCCCGGTAGCGGCGGCTTCATTGCGCACCTCGCATACAATCTCGGTTTCGGGTTGAGCAGCATCGTCAGTGACGGCGGCGCCTCGACGCTGGTCCGCCAGCAGTTGGCGCGCAAGGCCGCCTTGCTTGAGGGCAAGAGGGTCGTGGTCTGGGAATTCGTGGAGCGGGACTTCCGCTTCGGCACGGAAGGCTGGCAACGTGTGCCGCTGCCGCCTGAATGAACTGACTGTGGAGCCATAGCGATGAAGACGAACGTGAGAGCAGCGATTCTGAGTGTTGTGGCAGTGGGGTGTCTCACGAGCTTCTGTCAGGGCCAGAAACAAATCGTCAATCCGAAGGGTGAGATGCAGGAGGCCCTGCCGGAGAAGGGGGCGATGCTGATCGGCGCCGATTACTACCCCGAGCACTGGCCTCGCGACCGTTGGGAGACCGATGCCAAACTCATGAAACAGGCGGGGTTCAACGTCGTTCGCCTCGCAGAGTTCAGTTGGATCAACATGGAGCCGGAAGAGGGCCGGTTCGAGTTCGGCTGGCTGGACGAGGCAGTCAACCTGCTGGGCCGGCATGGCATCCAGGTTATCCTCGGCACTCCGACGGCGGTAATGCCCGCCTGGGTGGCGCGGAAGTACCCGGAGACACTGAGACAGAAACCTGATGGGACCCGCATCGTCTGGGGTGGCAGAAAGCACAATTGCTTCACCAGCGGCGCCTACCGGCTGCTCTCGGAACGCATCACCCGCGCGATGGCCGAGCATTTCGCGTCGTCGCCCCACGTGATCGGCTGGCAGACGGACAACGAATTCGGCGGAGGCGAATGTCACTGTGACAGCTGCCTGGCGGAGTTCCAGGACTGGCTACGCCGCAAGTACGGGACGCTCGACGCCCTCAATCGCGCCTGGGGTAATCACTTCTGGGGTCTGAATTTCACCACGTGGGGCGAGATCACCTTTCCCGACAATCGCACCGGTGAGATGTGGGTGATGGGCAATCCCAGCGCGTGCCTCGATTTCAAACGCTTCACCTCATGGCTTCGCGTGCGGTTCCAGGCCGATCAGGTTCGCATCCTCCGCGAGGTTTGTCCGGACGACTTCGTGACGCACAACTTCATGGGGTTGTTCAGCGACCTGGACTACTACGATCTGGCTGAGGACCTGGACTTCGTCACGTGGGACAACTATCCGATCTGGTTCGACGAGCCGGACATTCCCTACAGTGCCTCGCTGGCGGCCGACGTCATGCGCGGGTTGAAAGGCAAGAACTTCATGATCATGGAGCAGACCGCCGGGCCCTGCGGATGGGGTTCGTTCGGACGCAATCCCTGGCCGGGCGAGATTCGCAAGATCGCGTACCAGCAACTGGCGCACGGCTCGGATGGCCAGATCTGGTTCCGCTGGCGCACGTGCACGGTGGGACGCGAGCAGTATTGGCACGGCCTGCTCGGACACGATGGTCGTCCGCTGCGCCGTTATGACGAGGCGGCACAGACCGCCCGGGAGTTCCGCAAGCTGGAGCACCGTCTGAGGGGAACTACGGTCGTCTCGGATGTCGCGATCCTCTACGACTACGACAATCTCTGGTCGCTCGGCTTCCAGCCTGGGTACGAGGGCAACAGCCTCCAGGCCGCCATCCTGCGATACTACAACGCGCTCTATCGCGCGGGTGTGAATGTGGACATTGTCAATCGGCAAGCCGACCTGACGAAGTATCGCTTGGTCCTGGCGCCGGACCTGAGCGTGATGCCCGACGAGACGGCCCGCAAGCTGGTGGCCTACGTCGAGAAGGGTGGCGTTCTGCTGGCCGACTGTCGGACGGGCGTGAAAGACTGCAACAACCTGTGCCACGAGCGCACGCTTCCCGGGCTGCTGTCCCCTGCGTTGGGGATCCGCATCGAGGAGTACAGCGCGCTGGGGTCCAACGTACGCTATGCCGTCAAAGGCGAGGCGGGTCTCGACGGCAGCTATAACGCCGTGCGATATACCGACTGGGTGGTTCCCGACGGCGCCGAGACCCTGGCGCGATACTCCGAGCAGTGGCACATGAAGCCGTTTGCTGCTGTGACGCGGAACCGCTTGGGCAAAGGCGAAGGATGGTACGTCGGCACGGTCATCGAGCAGGAGTCCTTCTATGATGCTCTGATTGCCCAACTGCTCAAAGATGCCGACATCCGACCCGTGGTCGATCCTCCGGATGGAGTGGAGGCTTCGATCCGCCAGGGACAAGGGAGGAAGCTCCTGTTTCTCATGAACCACACCGACCAGCCGGTAACGGTGAATGTGCCGGAAGGCAAGGTGGCGCTATTGAGCGGCGGGCGGACAGAGAAGACCCTGAAACTGGATCGCTTCGGCGTGGCGGTCGTCCTTCTGGAGCAGTGACCCACATGTCGCAGAAATCACGAGACAACTCCTGCGCGTTGTGTTTGTTGACGTACTGCTTTGTGGCTGTGACCATCTCGGGCTGCCGGGCGACGTCAACCGATGGCGAAATCGAGGTGGCCCAGGACTCTCGCATGTACTATGTGAACGCCCAGCGAGGTGACGACAGCAATCCTGGTACCGACCGGAACAGGCCCTGGCGGAGCATTGCCCGAGTCAACACGATGGACTTCGCTCCCGGCGACCAGGTTCTTTTTGCCGGCGGGCAGACGTTTGCCGGCACGCTCCGGTTCGAGCATGAGGATAGCGGAACGCGGGAGCGGCCCGTTCGCATCGGTTCGTTTGGTGGCGGGCGCGCCACGATCTATGGCGGGACGGGCGCGGGCCTCCAACTGATCGAATGCGCCTACGTCACGGTCTCAGAGTTGGCGTTCGTCGGCTGCGGACGCAAGAACGATAACGACGGCAACGGCATGGAATTGGACCGCACCGAGCACGTCGAGCTGGATTCGCTGGATGTCAGCGGGTTTCGCCTGTCCGGCGTGGTGGTACTCGGAGGCCGGAACATCCGCATCACCCGCGTGGATGCCCACGACAATGGCTTCGCAGGCATCTCGACCTCTCGCGACGCCGACGGCGCACGCACGAAAGACCTCTACATCGGGCACTGCATCGCCAGGAACAATCCGGGCGATCCGCAGAATCTGACCAACCACAGCGGCAACGGCATCGTGGTCGGAGGTCTGGACCGCGGTCTCCTCGAGTACTGCCTGGCCTTTGACAACGGCTGGGACATGCCTCGCCAGGGCAACGGCCCTGTCGGTATCTGGGGATGGGACTGCGATCGGCTCACGATTCAGCACTGCATCTCGCACGACAACAAGACCGCGCCCGGCGCATTCGATGGCGGCGGTTTCGATCTCGACGGAGGCGCCACGCGTTCGATTCTCCAATATAACCTGTCGTACCACAACCACGGATGCGGCTACTTGCTGTGCCAGTATCCCGGCGCCCGGCCGTGGAAGGACAACGTTTGCCGCTACAACATCAGCATCAACGACGGCTTGACGAACCACTTCAGCGGCATCTACTTCTGGGCTGGCGACCAGGGCATCTCCGATGCCCAGGTGTACAACAACGTCGTCGTCAACGACCGCTACGTGATCTGCTCGACACACGACATCGAAGGACTGGTGTTCCGCAACAACATCCTCCAGGCCGGACAGGCGGCGGTGGTCGGCCCCCTGCGCCGCGCGATATTCGAGAACAATCTCTACCACATTTCGTCAGAACGCGGCGTGGTGTTTCAAAATGGCGACCAGACGTTCCAGGGGCTGGCGGATTGGGCCCGGGCGACCGGCAAGGAGATGCTCGACGGCCGGCTGATCGGATTTGCGGGTGACCCGAAGCTTGTCCTGCCGGAAAACTTGAGTGAGCTTCCCACAGACCCTCAGCAGCTACAGGCAATGCCATTCTTCAGGCTCCAGCCCGGCTCGCCCTGCATCGGATCAGGAATGGTCGTCGCCGACAACGGCGCACAGGACTTCTTCGGCAACCCAGTCCCCGCCTCCTCGCGTCCCTCCCTCGGCGTCCACGAACCGACCCGCTGAACGTAGCATCCGCGCCTTGGGAGCGTACCATGCCAATCCCGCGAGAAGAGGCATTATCGGGCGCGCGGGATACGGCATGCCCGAGTCTGTCTCCGTCCCGTTCTCTGCGGGTGGGATTTGGGATCCTATATGGGCAAAAGACTTAAGCGCGCCCTCCCAGGAACCGATAAACCTCTGGAATGTGCGATCCGCGATTGGATATTTACGGTTTCGTTCGCCGCATGGGCGTGTGGCTGGCCGTCACTGCCTTGGGCGCGAGCGTTGTAGGGTGCAGCAACAGGTTGCTGGACCCGGCGCAGATCGGCCGGTTTCGACCGACGCCGGCGGTCAACGTCATCCTCGATTCGCTCGGGGTGGCGGAAGAGGCTCCTGTGGCGTGGAAGACCGCCGGCGAGCCGCGACCGCAGGACCTCGTCGCAGTCAAGGGCGACTACACGCTGCGCTCCGGGGACCTCGTGCGCATCTCGATCTTCGAGCTGTTTCAGGAGGGGGCGACGATGGTCAACGACTACGTCGTCTCGGAGACCGGCAAGATCTCGATCCCGGAGGTTGGCGTGATCCAGGCGGCGGGCCTGACCGAAACGCAGTTGGAGCAGGAGATTCGCCAGAGTCTTTCGCCGGCCATCCTGAAGGAGCCGTCCGTGACGGTGGCGCTGATGAACTCCCAGCAGCGGACCTTCTCGATCCTGGGCAATGGCGTCCCGCAGCCGGGCCGCTACGGCATCCCGCGCTACGATTTCCGATTGACCGATGCGCTCGCGACCGCCGGTGGGCCCATGCAGTTCAATGTCAGTCACATCTACGTCGCACGGGCCCAGGACACCACCTCCGTCGCGCCGGCGACGACCCCGACGGCGCCCAAGGCAAACGAGTTGGAACTCGTCGCGCCCCGGTCGTCGTGGGACGAACCTGTACCCGGTTCGACGGCGCCGCAACAGCAGCCGTTGCTGACCGTACCACAGGGAGACATCCCCGTGCCTTCGCAGCCGGCCGAAAAGTTCGAGCTCCAACGCGAGATGCTTGACCTGATCGCGCCGTCTGCCGGCTCCCACCGGCCGACCGACCGGAGCTCCGTATCTCCAACACGCGGTCTGTTGCAGCAGGAGAGCATTTCGGCTTCCGTGGTGCCGCCCAGCTACCGGCTGCTCGTGCCCGAAAAGCCTGCTTCCGAGAGGACCCCTGATGCCGGCGAGGCCCTCATCAGTCCGACCGAGTTCGGATCGAGCGGGCCGAACACGCCAGGCAAACTGGAACCGGACGGTAAGGTCGAGTGGGTCTTCCGCAACGGCAAATGGGTTGCCATCTCCACCGAATCGGGTCAGGAGACTGTGTCCCGGACGACTGCTCCGCAGGAGCCGCGACCACAGGGTGGCTCGCCGCAGGCGACAGCCGGTTCCCAGACACCGACCGGCGAGATCGAGTGGGTCTTGCAGGACGGTAAGTGGGTGCCCATCCCCAAGGGCCAGCCTCAGACGGCGCCTGCTCCGACTGCTGCGGAACCCGCGACGCCGGCAGAGGCCGCTAAACCCGACACGCTGCCGATGGACGCCGAGTGGCAGGAGGCGGTGCAGACGCGTCTGATGAAGATCCCGGCCGACAAACTGTTGGCGGGGGACCAGCGGTACAACATTGTGATCAAACCGGGCGATACGATTTACGTGCCGGTCGATATGATCGGCGAGTTCTGCATCATGGGCAACGTCAACCGGGCCGGTTTCATCGGTCTGACGGGCCGGCCGATGACGCTGAAGATGGCGATTGCGGCGGCCGGCGGTCTCGGGCCGCTGGCGTATCCGAAGTACTGCGAGGTCGTGCGGCGTCTGGACGGTGACCGGGAGGAGATTGTCATGGTGGACCTGGACAAGATCGCCAGCGGGGAGCAGCCCGACTTTTACATCAAGCCGAACGATCTGATCAACGTCGGTACGCACCCCACCTCGCGGTGGCGGGCGGCGCTGCGGAACGCCTTCCGCGCGGCCTACGGCTTCGCGTTTGTGTACGATCGCAATTTCGCCTATCAAGACGACTACTACGGTACCTCGATATTCTGATGGAATTGGCCGATTCCCGTGACTGCGACACCGTGTACTGCTGCCGATCCGCACGATTCGAGTCCGGCTCGATGGACCCGAAGGAGACTCGCGCGGTCCAGCTACGTCAAGATGGCAATCGTTTCCGGGCTGCTCGGTCTGCTGTTTCGAAGTGAGATCGAGCGAACCGTTCGTCTGTGGGGCACCGATCCGAGCTGGTCGCACGGCTTCCTCATTCCGCTGTTCAGCCTGTACTTCATTCACCAGAGGAAAGACAGTATTCTGGGTCTGGAATATGTTCGTGATCCGCTGGCCGAAATCCTCGCCGGTCGTCGTCCGGCGCGCCTGGGCCCCGGCCAGTCGCGTCCCTGTTACCTCGGTCTGGTCCTTCTGCTGGCCACCCTGGTCTTCTACGTGTTCAACGTGGTCAGCCCGTCCGGCTATGCGTACTTTCGTCCGCTGTCGGTGATTCTGGCGACCGCCTCCGTGGTGTTGTTCTTGGGGGGCTGGCGACTGCTCGCCCGGACGTGGCTGCCGATCGTCTTCCTGATCTTTGCGGTGCCGCTGCCACGCCGTTACTATGTGGGTCTGACGATCCCCATGCGCAGAATCGCCGCAACGGTGGCGACTGCCCTGTTGAATCTGGTCGAGGGGCTCGAAGCCGGTTCCAGCGGTGTGATGATCGACATCGTCTACAAAGGCCGGCATCTGGAACCGCCGCTCGACGTCGCGGAGGCGTGCAGCGGGATGCGCCTGCTGATGGCCTTCTTTGCCCTCGGGGTGGCGATGGCCTATCTGCACCATCGTCCGCTCTGGCAGCGTCTCGTCCTGCTGGCCAGCACGATTCCCATTGCAATTCTGTGCAACATCGTCCGTGTGACGGTGACGGGATTTATCTATGTGCTGGCCGATCCGAAGTACACGCGCGGCGTCTATCACGATGCGCTCGGCCTGGCGATGCTGCCGCTGGCCTTCGGCCTGTACAGCTTTATGGCCTGGTTCCTGTCGGGTCTGTTCGTCGACGAGGACCGGCTCGCAGGAAACAACGGGATCGTTCGCAGGCGTCCGGGGCGATGAACAACCGAGCCGATACCATAGAAGAGTACTTCCAACCGGCGTTTGTGATCTGTGTCGCCGTGCTGGCGCTGTCCTGCGCGGGCATGTCGGTGGCCAGACAGAAGCTCGGACTCTATCTGAAGAAGGAGCCGCTCCTGCTGCGCAAACCCCTTGACGCACTGGATGAGGCGGCGCTGGCGCCCTACACAGTGGTCGCGAAACGAAAGATCCAGAATGAGGACGTGCTCCGGTCGCTGGGCACCGAGGACTACATTCAGTGGGTGCTGGAGGATCCGTGCCAGCCAAGCCAGAGTCCTGTGCGACGGATGATGCTCTTCGTCACCTACTACCGGTTACCCGACCGGGTGCCGCACGTGCCCGAGGAGTGTTACACGGGGGGCGGATACCGCAGGCTGGACACCGAGCCGGTGACGCTTCGCACGGGCCCGCCGGACGCGCCGCGCGACATTCCCGGACGCTACCTAGTCTTTGAAAGTTCCGGGACCACTCTGTTGTCCGGGCCCGCGCGATTCCCGGTTCTGTATCTGTTTCGCGTCTGCGGTGAGTACGCGGGCAGCCGCGATGCGGCGCGGATGGCTCTGAATCGAAACATTTTCAGCAGGTATGCGTATTTCTGTAAAGTCGAACTGGTGTTCAACCAGGCCTTCACCCCCCCGACGCGGGCGGCGACAGTTGCGGCGGCGGAGAAGCTTCTGACGATGGCACTGCCCTTGCTGGAGCGTGATCATTGGCCGGACGGCGCGCAACCTTGAGTCGGCGGGCGGTAGAAAGGGGAGCATTGATGGCGAGAAGGCGTCTCAACAAGAAGGTCGCGCTGATGGGCTCGACCGTCTTCTTGATCCTGGCCATGCTGGCGGTGGTGGTCATCCTGCGTCTGACTCGCGACCCGGCGCAGTTCGAAGCCGACGGCGATGCGGCGTGGGCGGCCCGGGACTACGAGACTGCCCGACGCAATTATGCCGAGGCGCTGGGACGCACGCGAGCGTCCCAGGACAAGATCGATCTCTACTTCAAGCTTGCCGAAGTCTACCGGGTGACCGACGACTGGCGCCGTGTGCTCGCTTGCTGGGAACACATCATCATTTCGGACCCACAAAACGTACGGGCCCGACTGGGCCGCCTCAAGTATTATCATATCCTGGCCGACAGCCTCAGCCAAGTCGGACAGAACGTTGCCAACTATTGGAAGGACGTTTCGACACAGGCTATCGAACTGCTGGAGGTTATCAGAGGGACTGATCTGTTGGATCAGGACAAGGCGCCGTGGGAGCCTTCGTTCGGTGCCGCTGAGCCGGGCAGGTGGGATGGCGGGATCGCGCGTCTTGGTTCCTACCTGCATTTCGCGGCAGGCAGGGCGGCGCTGGAACTGGCCCGCATGGGTGCAAGCGTCAACCCGGACGAGCTGCTCGCGAAGGCCAAGAGCCATCTTCAGGAGGCCAAACAGCGCGATCCCGGGAACACCGGCGTTTATCGATATCTCGCGGCTGCGTTTCAGGAGCAGGCCCGCATCGCCGAATCGAAGGGCAATCTGGACCTGCGAGAGCAGGCGGTCAGGCAGGCCGAAGAGACTCTGGCCGAGGCTGTTGGTGTTGCAGGGGACCAGCCCGGCCCGCACATCGACGCCCTCAGTCGCAGACTTGCGGAGGCCAAGGCCGGTTCTCTTGCCCAGGCGCGGGACAGGATGAAGGCCCTGGAGGGGGACTACCAGGCGTTGGTGGAGAGGTTTCCTTCGAGTGCAGAGACGTTCTCGTCGCTGGCCGAGTTCTATGCCCTGCAATCGGCTTACCTGCACACGGACGCGGCGGCGGAGAAGCTCGATCGGGCCCTTGCTGCGGTGGACAGAGGGCTTGCTCTGGACCCGACAAACGTCCGGACATTCCGCTTGGCGGCGGGATTGTACTACCGCCGGTTCACGCTGTATGGGGATGAATCCGGGTTGCACAAGGCCGTCAAACTGGCCGAAACAGCGCTGGAGTTGCCCGAGACCCAGGACCGACCGGGACCGACGCAATATGCCGCCCAGATGTATCGGGCTTCCCTGTGCGCGCTGCTGGGCAGGTTCCATCTTGAACTGACGCGGTTGCCGGACAGGTCGGCCTCCGATGTGGCCACGACGCTGGGTAAGGCCGAGAAGGTGGTCCATGAGATCGAGCAGATCCAGGGCAGCGGTGAAAACCCTCAGGTAATCAAGTGGCGCGGCATGCTCGAATTGGCCCGGGGCCGCACGGGCCAGGCGGTCCGTGATCTTTGGGCGGCGTACGAGCAGATCGGGGCGGCCAGCGGTCCGGACGACGAGGGCGACGCCTTTCTCTCCTACACGCTGGCCGAGCTGTTCAAGAACAGCTCGGAGATCGGCGCCGTGATCGAGTTTCTCGGGTCGGCCCTCAATTCGGGGATTATCAACACCCGCCCCGAGACGGTCCTGGACTATGGCGAGGCGCTCTTGCGCGTACATTCCTACGACGTCGCGTTGAGCGCGGTCAACAGTTACGAAGAACGGTTCGGTACGACTCCCCGAAGTCGGTCGCTTCGCGTCCGCGCGCTGCTCGCCAAGGGCCATGTCACCGAAGCAGAAGAGGCCATTGCTCAACTGGACCCGGCCGATCCGAATACACTGAGAGTCCGTCTGATTCTCGCGGCCTCCCAGGCCGCACAATTGCAGGAGGCGATTCAACGCCGTACCGCCGCGCCGCCGGCACACGCCGAGGCGACCACGCAAGGCCAGAGCGGCGAAACGGAAGACGCCGTCCGGGCCATGCAGGCCGATCTGCGTGAGTGTCGCCGACAGCAGGCGGACCTGGCCCGACGCCTGCTGCTCGTTGATCCGAACGGGGTGGACGGCAGACGTCTGGAGACGTTGTGTCGGATGCTGATCGAACAGAACGACGTGGCTGCGGCTGAAGTGGTCGTGGAAACGTTCCTGAAGCACTCCGGGCAGGACGTGGAGGCACTGTTCTGTCAGAGGCTTTTGTCGGAACCGGATCCATCGGCCTGTTCCGAATCGCGGCGTCGCGAGATCCGGTTGCAGGCAATCCACAGCCTGAGTGATCCTGTTGTCCGAGCCGCCGAACTTGGTTTGTTCCATGAGGCCGGCGGTCAGCTCGACGAAGCGGTCGCGCAGTGGCAGTCTGTTCTTGATGCCACAGAATCACAGGATACGCAAGCCGGCCCTGCTTATCTGCGAAGTGGACCGCCAAGCTGGCGGCACCGGGCGATCGGCCAGCTTTTCGACATAGCGTGCCGGAAGAACGACTGGTCACTGGCGGAAAAGACAGTCGAACTGGCGGCCGCTGAGAACCTCGACGATTGTGAAGGTCATCTGTTTGCCGGCCGGCTGGCGTTTGCCAGAGAACGGTACACCGAGGCATTGACGCATCTGGACGAATGCCTCAAGTTGCGACCGATCTTCTCCTACGGCTACATGCTCCGCAGCAACGTCCAGGCCGCTCTCGGCAACGAACACGCCTGTGTCGAAGATGCGCAGAAGGCCTCCGACCTGAATCCTGTCGACCCCTCTGTCGCCAGGACACTGGCGAACGCGCTGCTCGTTCGCAACAAGGGATTGGGAGACCGTGTGTCGGCCAAACAGCGGGACGAGGCGCAATCGGCTCTGGAACGCGCCATCCAGTTGAATCCGAGAGATACGCAGGTGTTGCTGGCATACGCTTCCTTGGTCGACGAGACTGACCCGGTTAAAGCGCTGGGCATCCGGCAGACGATTCAGATCACCGCACCCAGTCTGGAGAACGCCGTGATGCTGGGCCGGCTGGCCACGCGGATCGCCGTTGAGCAGGCGGACCCTTCCCGGAAGGGGGCCTTCTTCGCGATTGCCGAGACCGCTTTCGATCAGGCCCGGCACATTGATGCTCACAACGCGTTCATGCTCCAGAGCTATGCGGAGTACTATCGTGTTACGGGTCAGCCGGACAAGGCGGCGCAGCTCCTCGCCGATTCCCAGGACGGACGACTCCTGTGGCGCCACTATTACTGGATTGGTCGTTACGAGGAAGCACGCCGGTGCCTTGAAACGCTCCTCCACGATCCGGCGAACGAGAGCGATGCCCTTAAAGGACTAATCCTCGTCGCCCAGGCGACGGGAGACAGGGACGCCGTCAAGACATACTCCGAGCGATTGCTCAGTCAGGAGGACAATGCTGCCAACCGTTTGGCGCAGATTCGCGCGTTTCTCGACCTGGGCCTGGTCCTGGAGGCTGAGCACAAGCTGCAGAGTCTCAAGGAGCGATACCCCGACGAGCCTCGTCTTCTGGTCATGGAGGCTCTTCTGGCAAAGTGCCAGGGCCGGTTGGAACGGGCCCTGGAACTGACGAATCGTCATCTCGAAAAGAATCAGCAGGATGCCATGGCCTGGCGCCTGCGCGGCGAGATCAGCCAGCTCATGGGCGACTACGATCAGGCGATCCTGGACTTTCGCAAGAGCCGATTGCTCGCCGACGACCCTGACACCGCCGTGGCACTGGCCAACGCATACGTCTGGGCCGGGAGGGACGAGGAGGCTGTCAGCGAACTGCTGGCACTGCTGAAGACACCTGCGGCGCCGCCAAGTGCCAGGACGCTTCTGGAACGAACGTACCGCAGGCTGGGACGCGACGATGCGCTGGAACAGTTCTACTCGAAGACCCTGGCGGAGTTTCCCGACAGCATCGCCTGGCTGACCCGCGCTGGCGCCTTTGCCATCGACCGGGGTGACTTCGACGAGGCCCTGAGGCGGTACGGCAAGGCCTATCGCCTTCAGCAGTCCGCGACGTCTGACCTGCGGCAAAGCGGCCCCCAACAGGCGGCTGTTCTGGATGGATACCTGCATTCGCTGATTCTCAGCGCCGCAGACCCTGACGCCGGCAATTCCTGGCGTCCCGAAAGACTGGACGAGCTTTTCCGGGAAGCCGGAAAGCACGTCGATACCGATTGGGGTGCGATTGCGCTGTGTCGAATGGCCGAGGCCAGGAAGAAGCTCGGCGACGACGCGGAAGCCGGCCGCTTGTGTCGGCAGGCCATCGAGAAGGCCTGGAGCAACGACCGACTGGCCGCGGAGATTCTGCTTCGCGTCCGTCGCCTGCTGGGGCCGGAGGAGGTCTCGCGGTATTGTCGGGACAAGTTGGCGACGACCCCCGACTCTCTGGCGGCCAACGTCACGATGTTCCACCTGGCCCGCATCGAGAACGATTATGACGATGCTGTCGAATATGTCGACAGGTGCATTGCTCTGAGCGAATCCGACCCTGGGACACGTCGTGGTTCTGCCGCATACACCCTCCAGAAGGCTGATGTGCTGACGGTTGCTTATCAGGCAACTTCCGATAAACGATATCTTCAGGAGGCTGTGGGCGTCTATGAAAGTCTGGCGCAGAAAATGCCGACAAATCACAGTGTCCTGAACAACCTGGCGTACCTGCTGGCACAAAGTGAGCAGCGGCTCGATGAGGCGCAGCGATATGCCGAACGTGCGCTGAACGCCGATCCATACCAGGCGGCGTATCTGGATACGTATGCCTTCGTTCTGCATAAGAAGGGAAACGACGCCGCGGCGGTCCGGTTCATCACTGCGGCCATTCAGCAGTACGAGATGGCTCAGACGGCTTCGGCCGCGGTGTACGAGCATCTGGGCATGATCAAGGAGGGCCTTGGCGACAAGACCGGCGCGTTGGCGGCCTATCGCCATGCCCTGGAACGGGCAGACGACGAGCGATCCGACGTCGCGCAGCGCCTCGGCCTGGCCATCGAGCGATTGCAGGCAGCCCGGTAGCGGACGGGCGACGCGAGGCTTTCTCGCAGGTAGATTCTGAGGGGATGGGCTTCGGGGAATGGCATCGATGAAGAGAAATCCGAGCCCGATGAACATCGGGAGGAACAGGAAAGACGCCTCGCCGACTGCGGGCGCCCCGACGGCGGCCTTGACACCCAAGGAAGTCTTCGGGATGCTGCGTCGACACCTCTGGCTGATCCTGTTCATGACCACCCTCGGAATGGCCCTGGGAGCCGCCGGCTGGGTTCTGGTCCGACGCTACGCGCCGCTGTACCGCGCAGAGGCCATCCTCAAGGTGCTGCCCCCGATCGAGACCGATCCCATGGAGATCGTGGCCGCCCAGGTGCAGCAGGATCTCCAATACGGCCATCGCGTCTCCCTGGCCAACCTGATGAAACGCCAGGACAGCCTTCAGGGCCTGCTGGAAAGCGACAAGGTGCGTGGCACGAAATGGTTCCGTCAAGAAGTGCACGGCGATATTCGGGAGGCGGTCGCGTACCTGGAGGACAACCTCCATGCGTTCCCGCACCGGGAGGCGGAGCACATCATCGTCTCGATGACCTGCGGCAGCCCGAAGGAAGCGGCGCTGATCGTCAACGAGATGGTGCGTCTGTTCGTCAACGAGCACGGGGACACGCAACGACAGGACGTCAACCAGAAGCTGATCGAGCTGACGGGACGCCAGAGCTTCATCGAGAAGGAGGTGGCCGACAGCGAACGGGCCCTGCAACGCGTCCGCGAGGAGAGCGGTCTGACGGATTTGGAGCGTCCCTCGGGCCGTTACTTCCAGCACACCGTCACCATGCGGCTGAACGATCTCGAACTCCAGGAGAGCGAGCTGTCGCTGGCGATCCAGCAACTCCGAGCGGACATTGAGAACCTCCGGGTCCTGGCCGAGGGCCCCATCACCGATCAGGTCGAGCATGCGATCGAGCGCGACCCGGTAATGATTGCACTCGCCCAGCAGTTGGCGATGCTGGAGGGGCAGCTCTCCGGCCGGCTCACGAAGTTCGGCGAGGGCCATCGGGTGGTCCGGCAGACCCAGGAGCTGATCGATGAGATCGAGCAGAAACGCAGTCAGCGACGTCTGGAGATTGCCGAGCAGACCCGCCGCGCGAATCTCTACAATGCCCGGGACACCCTCCGTGTCCTGGAGGAGCGTCACGCCCAGTTGCAGCTCTTGAGAGACCAGGCCAGCGAAAAGCAGAAATTGCTGGACGAGGCGCGCGCCCGCTACGAACAATACACGAAGGTACGCGACGAACGCATCGAGATGCTCAATCAGATCAAGACACAGATCGAGAAACTGCGGATCATGCTGAGCGATCCGGACACGCCCAAGGTGCAGGCGCTGGGTCTGGCGCCGGAGCCGCTGGAGATGGTCCTGTCCCGGCACGTCCTGCTCTGGGGTCCCGGCGGTACCCTGCTCGGCCTGCTGCTCGGCCTGGCCCTGACGTTCCTGATGGAGATGCTCAACGACCTCGTGCGGACACCGAGTGACGTGAGGCGGTTTCTGCACGTGCCTTTGCTGGGAGTGATCCCGGACGCGAATGAGGACCGTGCGGTGGACGACGTGGATCTGTGTCACGTCGTGAAGGATGCGCCGTATTCGCTGCTGGGCGAGTGCTACCGGCGGTGCCGAACCAACCTGGACCTGACGGGCGAAGCGGCCTTCAAGACTCTGCTGATTGCCAGCGGCGCGCCGGGCGACGGCAAGACCTCCGTCGCGTGCAATCTGGCGGCAGCCTTTGTCGCCAAGTACGAGAAGGTCCTGTTGATCGACGCGAACCTGCGTCAGCCGAGCCTGCACCTGGCGTTTCCGCGAACGGGCGCCGAAGAGACGAAGGAGACACGACGGCAGGGGCTCACGAGCATCTTGACCGGACAGTGCGACTATCAGGCCGCGATTCGACCGAGCAGCATCGCCGGGCTGGACCTGATCTACGCCGGTCCGCCCACGGCCGGTCCGGCCGAGGTGTTGGCTGGCTACCGGATGAAGGAATTGATCGAAGGCGTGGTCCAGCACTACGACCGCGTGATCGTGGACAGTCCGCCTGTGCTGCTGGTTAGCGACGTGAAGGTCCTGGCGCGGCTCGTGGACGCGACGCTGCTCGTGTTCAACGCCGCAACCACCACGCGTGGAGCGGCCCAGCGCACACTCTTCGAATTGCAGGAGGTGGGCGCCAAGGTCCTGGGCTGCGTGCTGTTCGGCGCCGAGGCCATGAAAGGCGGCTATTTCCGCCAGCAGTTCAAGGCGTATCGCAAGTATCTCAAGCCCCAACTGGCCGCCAATTCCGCGTGACGCGGGATGGACGCTCCGGCAGGGGAGAAGGGAATCTCGACAAAGGAGCTTTCCCTGGGTGGACGGCTCTGTAGAATGAAGTGCCCTTGGGCGACGTGGCGTTCTGAAAAAGGATGACATCTATGGAGAAGTTTCTGGTCACAGGCGGGGCCGGCTTCATCGGCTCGAATATCTGTCGGCGACTGGTCGCCGAGGGCTGCTTCGTTCGCGTGGTGGACAACCTGCTGACAGGCAAGCGCAGCAACCTCGAAGGTGTGATCGACAAGATCGATTTCGTCGAGGCCGACATGGGAGACCCGGACGTGGCACGGTCCGTCGTGAAAGGCATCGACGTCATTCTGCACGAAGGGGCGCTGCCCAGCGTGCCCCGCAGCGTTGACGAACCGGAGCTGACCCACAGGCACTGCGTCGATGCCACGTTCACGCTGCTGATGGCCGCACGGGATGCGCGCGTCAGGCGTTTCGTCTATGCCGCCAGTTCCTCGGCCTACGGCGACACGCCGACGCTGCCCAAGGTCGAGACGATGCCCACCAGTCCGCTGTCACCTTATGCGGTTGGCAAGCTCGTGGGTGAGTACTACTGCTCGGTCTTTGCCAAGGTCTTCGGTCTGGAGACGATTTCGCTTCGCTACTTCAATGTGTTCGGGCCGTACCAGGATCCCACGAGCCAGTACGCCGCCGCGATTCCCGCCTTCGTGACGTCGATCCTGAAGGACCAGCCGCCCACCATCTACGGCGACGGCGAACAGAGCCGCGACTTCACCTACATCGACAACGTCGTGCAGGCCAATCTCTGTGCGGCCCGTGCCAAGAAGACGAACGGCGAAGTCGTCAACATTGCCTGCGGCGAGAAGGTCACCGTCAACGAGATCATCGCCTTGATCAACGAGATGGTGGGCAAGCACGTCAAACCGATCTACGCGCCCGCCCGCGCCGGCGACGTCAAGCACTCGCTGGCCGACATCACCGCCGCCCGGAAGCTGATCGGATTTGAGCCGGTCGTCCTGTTCCGCGACGGTCTGCGGCGCGCCATTGCCTGGTATCGCGACAACCTGATGTGACCGGCGCCCGCCGAGGTGCGTCACTCCATTTGGGTGCGGAGGGCGTCGGCCTGTTCGAGCAGTTGGTCGCGCGGGAGGTCCTGCCGGGGGGCCAGTTCGAATGTCCATTCGTAGTCGTCCGTGATTCGGCCGGGATAGAGAACCCCCGCGAAGAAGTCGAACGGAAAGCGGTCGTGCAGCGGCGCCCTGAGCTCGCGGTGTGTGTCGAGTGTCTCGAAACCTTCCTTGCTGGCGCGGACCCAATAGTCTCCGTACCAGTTGAATGACACGGTGACCGGGGAGACTCCGATCTGCTCGTCGTTGAGCGTGATCAGGGCTCCCTGGGGCTCGGTGTTGATCGTCAGTTTTCGTTCGACGCAGCCGCAGAGGAGCACGGCCCCCAGGGAGGCCGCCGTGACGAACAGCAGGGAATGCGTATTCATATCCAGAATCCTTCAAGTCGGTTCCAGTCCTTCTTGCCCGCCCATTATAGGCGGACGCCGCTCCGTGGAAAGTACAAATCGAAGACATCGAGAAGCACGGGGGACGAGGAATGCACCCCGTGCCGTATTGGCGATCGTGGATCAATCGGCGGGGACGCAGCGACCTTTGCCCCATTCGCGCAGGGCGCAGACCTTCTCGGCCATCGTCACCGAGAGAGGAGGCGAGTCCCGTAAGGCCGCGATCAGACGCTCCGTGTCCAGCTCAGTTTTGTCGGCGTAGGCGGCATGCAATGCGGAGATGACCGCCTGCTCGATCTCCGAGCCGCTGTAGCCATCCGACGCCTCACTGAGAGCGGCCAGATCGAATTCCCCCGGGTTGCGTCCGCGTTTTCGCAAGTGGATCGCGAAGACCTCCTGGCGCACCGGCGGCGTCGGGAGGTCGACGAAGAAGATCTCATCGAAGCGGCCTTTGCGAAGCAGCTCCGGCGGCAGCGCTTCGATGTCGTTGGCGGTGGCGACGGTGAACACGGGCGCCTCGTGCTCCTGGAGCCAGGTCAGCAGCGTGCCGAACATGCGCTGGGACAGGCCGCCGTCGGCGCTGCGGCTGGCCGCCGAGGCGAAGGCCTTCTCGATCTCGTCGATCCACAGGATCACCGGTGCCATCATCTCGGTCTGCTTCAGGGCCTCGCGCAGGTTCCGTTCGGACTCGCCGATGAAGCTGGCGTACAGCGTGCCCGGGTCCAGCCGCAGCAGGGGTTGATGCCACGCCGTGGCGATGGCCTTGGCGCACAGGCTCTTGCCCGCGCCCTGGACGCCCAGCATGAGCACGCCCTTGGGGGCGACCAGGCCGAATGCCTGCGCCTCGGCGCTGAAGACATCCTGCCGCTGGTGCAGCCACTTCTTGAGACGGTTCATCCCGGCGATCTCGCCCAGGTCCAGCGGTGTCTGGATGTACTCGATCAGCCCTCCCTGCTGGATCAGGCGTCTCTTGTTGGCGATGATCACGTTGATGTCGTCGTCGCGAAACCGTTGATCGGCGGCGACCGCGTCGCGGATGACCCACGCCGCCTGGCGACGCGTCAATCCGCGCAGATTGCGGACGATCGTGTCGAGGCCCTTCCGGGTGATGCCGACTTCGATGGGCTTTTTGCGGTGCAGGTTCTGGAGCGTGTTCCGGATGATCTGAAGCAGTTCTTTCTCGTCGGGATATGAAATCTCGAACGACCGAGTATACGTTTTGATTACGTCGGGCAGCTTGTCGGTGCTGTCGATCATCACGAGGGTGATTCTGGTGCGGTCGAAGCCGTCAATGATGTCGCGCAGGATGCGCAGCGCCTTGCCGCCCCGGAGATGCTCGGCCAGATCGAGCGTGACACAGAGGGAACCAGGCTTGGCCCGGGCGAGGTTTGCCAGGCCGGCGGCAGGGCTGTCGGTGTTGGCGATGGCGGGGCTGCCGTCAATCAGCCCGTCCCGCACTCCGTTGGCGACCGACCAGACCCACATGTCGCGTTTGCGCTTCTCGGCAGTCTTTCGCACAATCTCCAGAGCGTGGCGTTCCTCCGTGGTCACAACGGAGATGCAGTTATGGCCGCCGTCGATCAGTTGCTCGAATCGTTCGCAATCGTTCATAGCCTTTCCCGGTGTCCGTACGGCGCGTGTCGGGGCCGCTCCCCTTGGTGTCCCAGCGTATCGTAAACGCCCTCGACTCGCAAGTCTCCGGTCCGCACATCGCTTACGAGGCCATTGGTCAAGCATGTGTGGGCGCGAGGAGTGCCGCCTTTCGATGCCACGCGGCACAGGAGAGCCCGGGAGGCGGGTTGGGGTCGTGAGTTGACAGGCGCGGGGACCCCGGATAGTCTATGGCCCGATCACAGATACTCATAAGGACGGATTTCATGAAGATTTCGCTGAACTGGCTGAACGACTACGTCGAGACCGGGCTGGCTGCGGAGCGTATCGCGGCGATTCTGAGCGATCTGGGCTTTCCCTGCGAGGGGATTGAGCGGCTGGGTGACGACACGGTGCTCGACGTCGAAGTCACCAGCAACCGGGGTGATTGCCTCAGTCACATCGGGATCGCACGGGAGCTGGCTGCCGCAACGGGCAAGGAGCTCCGACTGCCCCGGGTCGAGCTGAACGAGATGGACAGGAGTGCCTCTGAGTTCGTTCAGGTCGAGATCGCCGAACCCGACCTGTGCGGGCGATATACCGCCAGGGTGATCGAGGGTGTTACGATTGGGCCGTCGCCCGAGTGGATGGTCAAGCGGCTCGAAGCCATCGGGATGCGCAGCATCAACAACGTCGTCGATGCGACGAACTACGCCATGATGGAGACGGGGCAACCGCCGCACGCGTTCGATTACAGCACCATCCAGGAGAAGAGAATCATCGTCCGCAGGGCGATTGCCGGAGAGCGGATCGTCAGCATCGATGGTTCCCAGTGCGAGTTGACGCCCGAGATGCTGGTGATCGCCGACGCGAAGCGGCCGGTGGCCATCGCCGGCGTGATGGGCGGCCTGGAAACCGAGGTCAGCGACCGGAGCACGACGATTCTGTTGGAGGAGGCCCATTTCGACCCCGTGTGCATACGGACGACCAGCCGTCGGCTGGCGCTGCCTTCGGAGGCCGCATTCCGTTTTGAGCGGATCGTGGACATCGAGAAGATTGACTGGGCTTCGAGGCGGACCGCTCAGTTGATCGTTCAGGTGGCCGGAGGCCGCGTGGCCAGGGGCGTGGTGGATGCCTATCCGAGGAAGCCCCAGCCGCGCGCCGTGACGATGAGACTGTCGCGCCTGAGCAAGCTGCTGGGCATCGAGGTTCCGTCGGAGACCGTCCTGAAAATCCTCGCGTCTCTGTGCTTTTCGCCGCGTTTGTCCGACGGCTCGGTGGTGTGCTCGGTTCCTACGTGGCGAAGCGACATCCTCCGGGAAGTGGACCTGATCGAGGAAGTTGCCCGCGTTCATGGCTACGACAAGGTCCCTACGCGCAGGAGCATCCGGATTGAGGCGGTGCCTGCCGACGCGCGTCAGAGACTGGCCCAATCCATCGGTGGATTTCTCAACGGCTGCGGTTTCTATGAGACGGTCACCGTGACGTTCGTCGATCAGGCGGTCGCCTCGCTGTTTGCCGACGGAAATGCAGCCGCCAGCTTGGGCGTCAGGGATGTTTCTCGCAAGAACGCCAACCTGCTGCGGCAGACTCTGCTCGGCTCGCTGCTGGAGGTTCTGAAGACGAATGTGAACGCCAAGAACCTGCCGTGTCGTGTCTACGAGATCGCCGATACGTTCCGACCGAGGCAGGATCGGAACGCCTTGCCCGACGAGAAGACAAAAGTGGCCCTCGTATGCAGTGGCGATTTCCGCGAGCTGCGCGGCGCAGTGGAGGGATTAATCCGGCATATCGATCGCCGGGCGGCGGTGGACTTCGTGCCGGCCGATTTTGCCTGGTCCGACGTGGGCGCCGAGGTGACGGTCAATGGACGCGTGATCGGCGTGGCAGCTGTCTTCTCCGAGGCCGTTCGGAACAAGCTGGATTTTAAGGGCCTCTCGCCGTGCGGCGCGGAGTTGGATTTTGGCGAGCTGCTGAAGCTGAAGGGCGCGCCGATCTCCATCCGGCCGGTTCCGCGTTTTCCGGCTGTCGAGCGCGATCTGTCAGTCGTCGTGCCCGAGGAGACGGCTTGGAGAGCCATTGCCCAAGCCGTGCAGAGCAGCGCTCCCGCGGAGTTGGAAGACATCCGATTTGTCGACATTTACCGCGGCAAGGGTATTGCGCCCGACAAGAAGAGCGTGACCTTTTCCTTGCGATTCCGGGATGAAGACGGCACGCTGACGCACGAGACGGTCGACGGCTATCAGGCGGCCATCGTCGAGAGTCTCCACCAGGCCGTCGGGGCCGAACTACGGACATTGTGAGGCCGCATGCGCCGGCGGCGATGTTGTGGGGGACACGGTGTTTTTTTTCACGTCCCGCTCGTCAAATGCCGATAAGAAGTGCATGTATGTGGGTCAAGGCGCTATAGGCCTCGATGGTTTCGGGAGCGATTTCCTTGACGGACTCGCCCCCATATGGTATAAGAGAATTGCGGGCTGACCCCTGCAGTGTTCGTGAGAATGCAGACTGTTGAAAGAACCGATACCCGTTCTGAGGGAAGTCAGGTCTCGCCGGGCCGGACATGCCTGTTCGACAGGATATCCGGACGCGAGCAACGATTGCCCACCTTGCAGTAATGGGTTCTCTTCAAAGGTCATTCTCACGGCACAGGTGGAGGTGAGCTGGCAATAGATAAAAGGCCTGTTTCTGCAGGCCTTTTTTTATTGGTTCCGCTGGCAGCAATGGCGCATCAATATTTGCCGGACGTTCCGGGGCAGAAAGGCCACAACGACGTGGGGGTTTTGGAGTTAAGCCGGCGGAGGGATTTGCCGATGAGGGGGTGAGGACCTGCTATCTGTAGGGTCTCTGCGCATGAGGATGTCTGACTGAGTGAGGAGTCGCAATGCCGAGTGTCCGTAACTTCACTGTGCTTCCAGCTTTGCCGGATTGTCTGCAAGAGTTGGACTACATCGCGCGAAACATGTTCTGGGCCTGGAACCCCCCGTTCGTCGAGCTGTTCAAGCGGATCGACCCGAACCTGTGGGTGGCCTGCGGACATAATCCGGTCAAGCTGCTGGGCAGTGTCTCACAGACGCGTCTGGAGGCGCTGGCGCGGAATGAGAGCTTCCTGAACGAGTTGAAGCAGGCGGCGGCGGCGTTGCGGTCGTATCTCCAATCCTCGGTCTGGTACGACAAAGTCTGTCCTCAGACGGACAGGCCCGTCATCGCGTACTTCAGTGCGGAGTTCGGACTGCACGAGTGCCTGCCGATCTACTCGGGCGGCCTGGGAATTCTCGCGGGCGATCACCTCAAGAGTGCTTCGGATCTCGGAATCCCGCTGGTCGGCGTCGGTTTGATGTACCAGAAGGGCTACTTCCGCCAGTACCTGAACATCGACGGCTGGCAGCAGGAAGCCTATGTGGAGAACGACGTGTTCAATATGCCGATGGAGCTGGTGCGCAAGGACAGCGGCCGGCCCCTGACGGTCAGCGTCGAGTATCCCGGTCGCAACGTCCAGGCGCAGATCTGGTGCGTCTGCGTCGGTCGGATCAAGCTGTATCTTCTGGACACCAACATCGCTCCGAACTCGTCGGTCGACCGCATGATCACCAGCAGCCTCTACGGCGGCGACCGGGAGCTGCGGATCCGCCAGGAGATCCTGCTTGGCATCGGGGGTCTGAAGGCCCTGCTGGCGATGGGGATCGAGCCGACGGTCTGTCACATGAACGAGGGGCACGCCGCCTTCATGGCGCTCGAGCGCATTCGACAATTGCGCAACGCCAGGAACATGACGTTCGACGAGGCCGTGGAGGCGACCCGTTCGGGCAACGTCTTCACGGTCCACACACTGGTCAAGGCCGGCCTCGACGAGTTCAGCGTGGAACTGATGGACAAATACTTCGGGAGTTATTTCCCCCACCTGGGGATCAACCGCACGCAGTTCCTGTCGCTGGGGCGGATGCTCCCGGACGATGAGACGGAACCGTTCAAGATGCCGGTGCTGGCCATCCGTTTGAGCGGCTACGTCAATGGCGTCAGCAAATTGCATGGGCGGATCTCCCGTGAGGTGTGGGGATCGCTCTGGCCCGGAATCCCCGAGAAGGAAGTCCCGATCATCTCGATCACGAATGGCATCCATCTCAAGACGTGGCTGTCCGAGGAGATCGGCAGTCTGTACCATCGCTATCTCGGTCCGTCCTGGTCCGAGACCGTGTTCGATAAGTCGGTATGGGACCAGACCGACCAGATTCCCGACGAGGAGTTGTGGAGTGCCCACCAGCGCTGCAAGGAACGACTGATCGTATTCGCCCGCAAGCGGCTGATGACGCAGATGCAGCGTCGCGGCCGCTGTCCCAGCGAACTGCGACAGGCCGAGGAAGTGCTCGACCCCAAAGCCCTGACGATCGGTTTCGCTCGGCGTTTCGCTGCATACAAACGCGGCGATCTGCTTCTGAGAGACGCCAAGCGTCTGGCCAGGCTGCTGAACGATCCCGAGCGCCCGGTCCAGTTCATTTTCGCCGGCAAGGCTCACCCGAAGGATACCAGCGGCAAGGAGATTATCCGACATATCATTCATTTCGCCTCGGAGGAGACGGTGCGACGACGCATCGTTTTCCTGGAGGACTATGACATGGACGTGGCGCGATTCCTCGTGCGTGGTGTCGACGTCTGGCTGAACAACCCGCGTCGCCCGATGGAGGCCAGCGGCACCAGCGGGATGAAGGCGGCCGTCAACGGCGTGCTGAACATGAGCACCCTCGACGGTTGGTGGCCGGAAGGGTACATTCCTGAGGGCGGCTGGGTCATCGGCGACGAACAGGACTACCAGAACCAAGATTACCAGGACATGATCGAGGCGCAGGCAATCTACAGCATTCTCGAGAACGAGGTGGTGCCGCTGTACTACACGCGCAGCGCCGACGACCTGCCCCGTGCGTGGATTGCCAAGATGAAAGCCACCATCAAGTGGGTGGCGCCGCGGTTCAACACGCATCGCATGCTGGCCGAGTACGTGCGCCGGTTCTACAACCCGGCGGCGGCTCGCTATCGGTATCTGGCGGCGGAGGCGATGAGCCGCGCCAAAGCGTTCTCTCGCTGGAAGTCGGAGATGCGCCAGGCCTGGTCGGAGTTTGCGGTCAAGGACGTGACGGTCCGGGTCAACGGGGAACAGGAAGCCGAGCAGCTGAACCCGAGGCAGCCGCAGTTGAAGGTGGGCTCGGAGCTGAGCGTTCGCGCGCTGGTCAAGCTGGGGCGGGTCCGGCCGGAAGACGTCTGTGTCGAGCTGTATTCCGGACCGACCGATTCCTGGGGTAATATCCAGGAGGGCTCGCCTGTGGCGATGCGGCATGAGCAGAGGGCCGGAGACGATGGAGAGCACTGGTTCACCGGCTCGATGGAATGCAAGACAACCGGCCAGCACGGCGTAGCCGTCCGCGTCTTGCCCAACCATCCCGATCAGGTTAATCCCTACGATCTGGGCCTGATCCTCTGGGAAAAAGGACAGGGCGCTTCCGTGTAATACCCGACCGCCGACGGTGAAGGGGCTATTCGTTCTCGCGCTCGCTCAGCAGCTTGTAGGCGACCTCCGCCGACGGGGCCCGTTCCAGCATGCTCTTGAACGATGCATCGAGCATCAGCCGGCTGATCCGCGCCAGGGCCTGGATATGAGGGCCGGTCTGGTCGAGCGGGCTGATCAGCAGGATAACGATCGACACGGGCTTGCCGTCCACACTCTGAAATTCGATCGGCTGACGCGCGATCCCCAGAGCCATGACCAAATCTTTGACCGCGTTGCACTTGCCGTGCGGTATCCCGATTCCGGACCCGATCCCCGTGCTGCGGGTCTTTTCTCGGCTGAACACCGCCTCCAACGCGACGTTCTTGTTCAGGAGCAACCCGTTCTCATCGAGCAGATGCACCAACTCGGTGATTACGGCGTTCTTGTCCGTGCCTTTCAGCGGCACCTTGACGGAGTTCGGTTGCAGTATCTGTGTCAAAAGCATGGTTTGTGCGACCAAAGGGAGCTTCAGCAACATACCTGGCAAACAAGCGTCGCACTATAGCACTCCTGGGCGATCCTGCCAAGAGCTTTTGCCCGGCCGATGCATTATTTCTGATTGCCTCGGCGCACAACGATATCCCGCAAGCCGCATGGGCCCGGCCGAGGGAAACGGAACTCACGGCAGGGAGCAGGCTCGGTTCCGTGGTTCGGATGCGCATCCCTGTTGGCAGGCAGGCCCGTGTCGAGCGGCGGGTGTGCTACTGCTTCTTCACGGCGTTCTTGATGACGCCCACGATCGCCATCAAAACCCCACCGCCCACGCCGCCGCTGGCGATACTTCCCACGATACTGCCGATGTCCATCCCGCCGCCCGTGGCGATCCCCAGGAGGCCGAGCAGTTGGCCGCCGATCCCACCGCCCAGAATGCCGGCGATGGAATTACCGAGCGTCCCCAGAGAGAACTGCTTCATGAGACTGCCGACCACATTCCCGCCGACGGCCCCGCTGGCCAATTGAATGATGAACGGCAACAGATTTCCCATTGCACTTGCCTTTCAGATGGTCCGCTCGTGTTTGCGTTCGGCGAAGACAGTCATCCGCGCTGACGCCCCAGATGCAGCAGGTGGTCCCCCATTGGCGGCTATCGTGGCCGCGTTTGTGTGTACTTCGACGGTCAGTATTCCACGCACGCCGGCAGCTTCTTGGCCTGCTCGATCCAATCGGTCACCATGGCCAGGGTCGGCACTCGCCGCGTGAGTTTCTTCTGTGCGTTCACTTCCGCCATCTTTTTTTCGAGGTTGGCCGGGACGCGGTTCTTGAGTTCCTTGACCGTATCGACGCCGGAAGCCTCCAGGAGCTCGGAGTACTCGGACCCGATGCCCTTGATGCGGTACAGGTCGACCATGTTCACCCATTTGAGAATCAGGGACTCGCTGATCCCCGTCTTCTGGGCCAGTTCGGCTCGCCCCTTCTTCGTTTTGCCCGCAGCGAGCAGTTGGTCGGTGTTGCCCACCCCGGCAGCCCGGAGCTTTTCTCCGTATGTTGGACCGATACCCTCTACGTCTTCGATCTTGTACTGCGCCATCTTTCAACTCCTTTCACACGAAAGCCACTCTGTCGTCGATTGAGAAATCCCCTGTCTCTCAACTCGAAATCGCCAGTTGTCCACAGGACACCACGAACTGCTGTCTGTTCGCAACAAGGAAAAACCTTCAATTACAGGCCTTGACCGGAAGTCTATTCGATGCCAGATTATGGGACTGCCGTAGCCGAATGCGGTACCTTCTCTGATTTCATAGAACAAAGGTGGGAATTCAGTGGGTGAATTCATCCGCATCGAAACCACCGCGTCCCTCGGTTCGGATGGCGCGGCGAAGTCGCAAGCGTTGACTTGACGGTTTCCCATCGGCGGTATAGCCTGACCGTTGCATGGACGCAGAACTGTTCGATTTGAAAGGAGCCTGCCGTGAGATTTGAAAAGCGCCAAGTCCTTTTGTGTTCCCTGATCCTACTCCTGTCGATGACCTTCGGATGCCGTAAGAAGACTGGTGACCAGACGGCTTCCGGCACCGGGACGAAACCCGCAGCCCCCGCTTCCACCCAGACCCAGGCCGCCAGCGTGGACGTAGACAAGCCTGTCGGCGAAATCCAGGCCGAGGCCCAGACCATGACGGTCGAGAGCCTCAAGGCCACCGTGCTGAAGTACAAAGACGCCATCCTTGCCAAGCAGGCGGACGTCGAGAAACTGGCTGCCAAGATCAAGGAGATCCCGCTCACCGAGGCCCTGGGGGAAGAAGCCAGGACGCTCAAGGCCGACCTCGAAAAACTGGAAGCCGGCCTGAAGGCGTTGAAGGAGCGCTACCAGGTGTACTACGATGCGCTGAAGCAGAAGGGCGCCGACCTGACCGGCTTGGCACTGTGAGATGGGCCTGAACCTGTCACCGCCCACTCTTGCTTCCGACGGTTCCGCCAGATGGGCTGTAGATCGGTGAAGCGTACAAGGGTAGATGCGTAGGCTCGGTCTTTGAGGTCGCAATCTGCGACCTCGAACGTTGGGCGAGGCAAAGCCCGGCCGGAACGCGTCTACGCTCCTACGCGGCGTCCCGGCGCACCGCCTCACGGGCCACAGACCACGAGCGACGAGCCACGAAATCCCGTTTCTCCTTGCCTTTCCGCCCCCGCCGATCTATGATAGGCTCTGTGCAAGTGGAGTCCAGGGTCTCGACGGGATGCGGAAGTGCTTTGATCCTGGGGTGTCCTTCCGGTGTCTGTCGAGAGGCGTCGGGATTGACCTCTGGGAGGAGAATTGGGAGAAGCGATCCGATGTTCAAATGGTGCTATACATTCCCCTGGTCCATCGCCTGGAAAGTATTTGACCGGGCCGTAGCGGTTGTCGTCTGGTTGTTTGTGGCATGTGTCGCCATCTCACTTGTTGCGGACGTCGTCGGAAGGAAGACCTTTCGTGGCACCTTCGGCTTCGGCGATCTCTGGATTCAATACGAAATCCGCACAGGTGGCTTATTGCCCGACCGTCTCGACTATGTGCTCGTCAGGCACGATCTTCCGGAACTCCCGGAGATCAATGAGACAGCGGACATGGACCGGTTCTTTCTTACGGGCCAATCCCTGGCGGCAGTGCAACCCAGCCAAGGACAAACCGTCTGGATTGACGAGCAGGGCTGCATCACGCGTTTGGGCAGGGCGTTGCGCCTGAGCGACATCAAGGTCCTCCAAAATTTCGGCCTCGCCCAGGACATCAACCGCACCGAAATGCCAACCCTCTTCAGTCCCGACGAATTCCTCGCCGTCGTCGCCAGGCTGAGAGCCGGCTCCACCAGGCAGGAGAATTGATGCCAGACATATGCAGCGGTTCCTCTGGCGTGCCCCCGGAACAAAGGAAATCGCGATCGTCGCTCGCTCTCCTTCTTTTTGTGCGGAAGGCGGGTCGGGGAGACTATGCATGGCACTTTAGGTTCTGGTTTTGGCGGTGGTGGGCCATAGAGTGTTGAGTCTCGGGTGTTGAGTTTCAAGTTCGAAAAGGCTCCCTTCACGCTTCACGAGAGACGCACGGGTTGGGACTACACGTCGAGTACGGCGTGACCATCCTGATGCTCGGCTTGAAGGCCCCGCTCCGATAGAATGCAGAGCGTTGAGTTGCGAGTTTTGAGTGCCAGGTGTGAAGGCCGTGGATCGGAAGATTGAGATATCCCGCTGCGGCTGGATTGTGGTATAATCGGGATGCGATCCTGATAGGAGATATCGGTCATGACGTTTCAACGCATTACCGTAGACCCTAACGTCTGCGGGGGCAAGCCCACGATTCGCGGCCTGCGTTTCCCGGTGTCGCGTCTGCTGGGGCTCCTGGCCTCGGGCGAGACGCGCGAGTCGATACTGAAGGCCTACCCGTACCTGGAAGCCGAAGACATCCAGGAAGCGTTGAACTACGCTGCTTTCCTGGCCGATGAACAAGTCTTCAAGTTCGCCTCATGAAGTTTCTGCTCGACATGCCCGTGTCCATGGCGCTGCTCGACGTGCTTGAAGCTCACGGGCATGAAGGAGTTCACGCCCATCAAATCGGAAAAGACCGCACTTCAGACACCGAATTGCTGGAAATGGCTCGCCGCGAGAGCCGTGTGGTCATCACGGCGGACCTGGATTTCCCTCGCCTCTTGGCGCTCAGCATGGCGGAGGGACCCGGATTGATCCTGTTTCGGGGAGCGAACTACTCCGACCGTGAGATGTGCGATCTGCTCTCCGGTGTTCTGCAGAAGGTCCCCTCGGAACTCCTGGGCAGGTCCATCTGCGTGGTGGACACGAAGCACATCCGTGTCACGACGCTGCCGCTGGATCGCCGGCCCTGATGCCATCGTCCAGGGACATGTGGTGCATTGGTCAGGCGGGTTTGCGCCGGCGGTAGCGGGTGTAGAAGCCGTAGCCGAGCAGAGCCAGGAGGACGAGGGCGGCGAGGTTCTCGACGGTGGGCGGGATCATCTGGTGGACATGGGAGACCGTCTCGATCTGCATGCGGGACACGAGGGCATCGAGCAGCAGTCCCGCGGCCAGCGCGCAGCCGGCGACGGTGGCCAGATAGAGCAGAGCGGTGCGTCGGCCCATCGCGTTCCAGATGGTAGTCAGTCCAGCGGCGTTCGTGGCCGGACCGGTCATCAGGAACACCAGGGCGGCCCCCGGGCTGAGGCCCTTGAGAATCAGCGCCGCCGCGACCGGTACCGACGCCGAGGCGCAGACGTAGATCGGGATGCCCACCGCCATCATCACGAGCATGGCGGGCAGTCCGTGTCCGAGTTTCTCCGCGAAGAAGTCGTCCGGCGTCAGCGCCGAGATGATCGCCGCAATCGCCAGGCCGAGCAACAGAGGCTTGCCGATGTCGCGAGGCAGCGTGACGAAGGCGTATTCCATCCCGTCGATGAACCTCCTTGTCCAGGTCGGATCCGCCGAGCGATCACTGGGAGGATCGACCGCTGGAGCGGCGCTGTCCGGTTTCCCGAAGAGGTTTACGAGCACTCCGCCGACGACACCCGTGACCAATGCCACGAGGGGCCGGAAGATCGCGAACACCGGGCCGAGCAGGCTGTAGGTCACGAGAATGCTGTCGACGCCCGTCTGCGGTGTGGACAGCAGAAACGAGATCGTCGCGCCCTTGCTGGCGCCCTGCTTGTGCAGCGACATCGAGACGGGGATCACGCCGCACGAGCACAAGGGCAACGGCACGCCGAAGATCGCCGCCTTGAACAAGGGTAGCACGCCGGGCCCGCCCAGGTGCCGCTCGACCATTTTCCGCGAGACCAGCATCGACAGCAGACCCGCCACGAAGAAGCCGAACAGCAAGTACGGCGACATCTCCGCGAACACCGCCCAGAAATCCACCGCGATTTGACGCAACAGGTCAGGCACGGCTCACCGCTCCGTTCTCGACCTCTACCATCACGCTGCGAATCACGTCGCCCCGCAGCGAGACGGTGACGTCCTCGAACCCCATGGCCCGGCCGCTCCGCGCGATCGCCTCGCGGGCCACGCGGGTCAGGCCGGAGCAGCACGGCACCTCCATGTGCACCACGGTCAGCGAGCGAATCGTGTTGGCGCGGAGGATGTCCGCCAGCTTCTCGATGTAGAACTCGGCATCGTCGAGCTTGGGGCAGCCCATCGCCACGCTGCGGCCCTTGAGGAACCGCTGATGGAAATCGCCCATCGCAAACGGCACGCAGTCGGCGACCAGCAACAGGTCTGCATCCGCGAAATACGGCGCGGTCCGCGCCACCAGTCTCAACTGAACAGGCCAGTGTCTCAGTCGTGAGGGAGTCGCGGGCCCCTCGGCGGCGTCGCCCGGCTCGACTTTCACAGTCTTGTCGAACTGCTGCATCGCCAAGCCCGGACAGGCAAACGCCGGCTCGGGCTCGGCTTCTCTCGCGAGGTGGGCCTTGGTTGCCTCTTCGTCGAATTCGGCGGCCTCCCGCTGCTCGATTGTGATGGCGTCCTGGGGGCAGTGCCCCAGGCACGCCCCCAGTCCGTCGCAGTAGGTTTCGCTGACAAGTTTCGCCTTGCCGTTGATGATCTGGATCGCGCCCTCGGCGCAGGCGGTGACGCATTGGCCGCAACCGTTGCACTTTTCTTCGTCGATCTTTACGATGTTTCGTATTGCCATGATCCGTTCCATTCACTGAGGCCGCCGGCCGCTCAGGTGGCGAGCGTGGCGGCGATATCATCTTTCACGTTGCCGATCGGCTTGATGCCGAATTTTTCGACGAGCACGTTGAGCACGTCCGGCGTGATGAAGGCTGGCAGAGTCGGTCCCAGACGGATGTCCTTGACACCAAGATGCAACAGCGTCAGCAGGATCGCCACCGCCTTCTGCTCAAACCACGAGAGGATCAGCGACAGCGGCAGGTCGTTGACGCCGCAGTCGAACGCCCCCGCCAGCGCCGTAGCGATCTGCACCGCCGAATAGGCGTCGTTGCACTGCCCTACGTCGAGCAACCGCGGGATGCCGTCGATGTCGCCGAATTCGAGCTTGTTGAACCGGTACTTGCCGCACGCCAACGTCAGGATCACGCAATCGTCGGGCACCTGCTCGGCGAACTCGGTGTAGTAGTTGCGACCGGGCTTGGCGCCGTCGCAGCCACCGATCAGGTAAAAGTGGCGAATCTTGCCCGCCTTGACCAGGTCGATGACCTTGCCGGCAGCGTTCATCACGGCATTGCGCCCGAAGCCGACGGTGATGTACTTGGCGGGCGCATCGGCGGCAAAGCCGGGCGCCGCCATCGCCGCCTGGATGACCGGCGCGAAGTTGCGGTCGTCGATGTGCTTGACGCCAGGCCAGCCGACCAGGCCGAGTGTGAAGAGGCGGTCCTTGTAGCTGTCTTTGGGCTTCATGATGCAGTTCGTCGTCATGACGATCGGGCCGGGGAACTCGTCGAACTCGGTGCGCTGGTTCTGCCAGGCGCCGCCGTAGTTGCCCACCAGGTGCTTGTACTTCTTCAGACCGGGATAAGCATTGCAGGGCAGCATCTCGCCGTGCGTATAGACGTTGATGCCCTTGCCCTCGGTCTGTTTGAGCAGCTCGTGGAGGTCTTTCAGGTCGTGGCCGGAGACCAGGATGCACTTGCCTTTGACCGGCGTGATGCGCACCTTTGTCGGCTCGGGATGGCCGTAGACGCCCGTATTGGCGGCGTCGAGCAGCTCCATCGCGCGGAGGTTGATCTCGCCCGTCTCGAGAGCCTTGGCGAGCAGATCGTTGACATCCGACGGGCCGGTGGTCAGGTAGTCGAGCATGCGGTGGAAATCGGCATAGAGCTTGGGATCGTCCTTGCCCAGGATCTCGGCGTGGTCGACATAAGCGGCAGCCCCCTTGAGGCCGTAGACAATCAGCTCTTGCAGGCCGGCGGGCGTGCCCCCGAGCTTCTCGATCCACTTGGTGATCGATACGTCCTGCGCCTTGGCGAGCAGGCCCTGGAGGTCTTCCGTGTTCTCCCACCAGCGGACCGGACAGGAAAAGGTATCGGGTGTCTTGCCCGCCTGGCGAGCGGCCTTCTCGTAGAGCGACTGCGCCTTGCCCTTGATGATTGCCGCCTCCTGGAGGAACGTGCTGAACCAGCGCAGGTCGAAGTTCACGTTCGTCACGGTGCTGAACAACGCCTTGACCATGAAGACGTCGACCGCCCGGTCCCGCGTGCCCATCTGGTGGGCGCGGTATGCATACCGCGAAATGTCCTTCGTCGCGTAGATCAGCAGATCCTGAAGCGCCGCTGTCTGTGGATCCTTGCCGCACACCCCTATGGCCGTGCAGGCCGTGCCCTTGGCGGTCTGTTCACATTGCCGACAATACATGTCCATTTGCGACACCTCCCTATTAAGTGTTCGTATCGCCGTTCCATTTCCCGCATTCTGGTTTCGAGAAGCAGGGTTGATAGTGCTATCGGGAGCGCCCCGATCACTTGATCTAACGAATCATGATCAACAGCATCTTAAAGCGTTCAACGGCGGCCACCGAGTGCGGCACGTGCGCCGGCATAACGATCAACTCGCCTGCGGCGACGTCCTGGCCCTGTCCACCGATTACCAGATGCGCCCGGCCTTCGACCACCAGAACGACCGCATCGTACGGCGAGGTGTGCTCGCTGAGCTTCTGGCCCCGATCGAAGGCGAACAGCGTGATCGTCCCAGTGTCCTTGTCGAGGATCGTTTTGCTGACGATCGAGTCGGCGGCATATCCGGTCAGTGCCCCGAGCGACTCGGGCTTGCTCACGCACGCCTCCAGGAGCACCGTCTGTTTCGTTCGTTCGGTCATTTGTGCCTCCTGCGTCGTGCGTCCTTCGGCCCCGGCCGCCGGCTCTGCGCCAGTTCGCCCAGCGTCACCGTGCCCAGATACTGGTCCATCTGCTCCTGGAGCCGTGTAATTCTGGCCCGGATGGGGCAGGTGTCCTGCCTCTTGCAGAACCCGTCGCCCAGCAGACAACGATTCAGCCGCAACGGCCCTTGAATCGCCTCGATCACCGCCAGAATCGGCACCTCCTGTGGCGGCCGAGCCAGCCGGAAGCCTCCTTTGGGCCCCATGTCGCTCTCTACAAGTCCTTCTTTGTGAAGCCGTTGCATCAATTTGCACGCCAATTGGTACGACACGTCCTCTTCGTCCGACAGGGCCCGGGTCGACACCAATCCATCCCCATAACGACCGGCGAGGTTCACTGCCAGACGCAGGGCGTAATCCGTATTCCGCCTGAGTATATCCATCGTATTGCACCCGAGGTCGTCGGCTGGCGACAGGCACACAGCGGCCCGCCTCTATATATAGGATAAATATAGTCCTACTTGTTCACTCGCCGCAAGAGAAAAATGAGAAAAACAAAGAATTTCTTTCTGCTTGTCTCCACCGACCGGATTGGACGATCCTTCGTCACGATTTTCTCGGCCCCAATAGAACGTCTGCATTCGTCGAGCCGGCTTCCGGCATCGCTGCGCTCAGGGCAGCAGCTTGACGCCGGCTCCGCCGACGAAGGACTGCGCGACGTCCCACGCTTTCTGGCGGGTCGAGATGTCGGGATAGCGCGGCGCGCTGGTCACGCCGTGCCGTGCCAGCAGGCGGGCCGCATCGACGCGCGCCTGCTGCGCCAGGTTGGCCGCCTCGCCGAGAAGCCGCATCGACTCCTGAGGGGAGTGGAACCCCATACCGTTCGTCGCCGAGACGTAGTCCCAGCGAAACTGCGCGCTGCGAACCAGCGCCCGCGCCGCCCGGAGATCGTCGTCGGCCGTACCTGCCTGCACGGCGGCGGCAACGTCGAAGTGCGCGTGCACGAGCGCCTTCTCCGCCTGCAACATCGCCTCGCTCACCTTGGTCTGGATGCCTTCCACGCGGCCGCGCAATTCGTCCTCGCTCCAGCGGTGGCACACGGCGCAACTGTTGGCGATGTTCAGCAGAGGACTCTGAACGTGATGGTCGGTGAACTTGACGCCCCCTTCGGTGCGGTACGGCATGTGACAATCGGCGCACGAGACGTCGCGGAACGAGTGTACACCGGTCCGGTACAGCTCGTAGTCCGGATGCTGGGCTTTGACGATCCGCGCGCCTGAAATCGGATGCACGTAGTCCGCGAAATCGATCGCGTCGTAGTACGCCAGCATGTCGTCGGCGGTTGTGTCTTTCGGCCAGGGGAAGGTCAGATAGTTCTTCTGTCCGGCTGCCTCATCCGTCTTGAAGTAATACTCGACGTGACATTGTGAACACACGAGCGAGCGCATTTCCTGGTGGCTGGCCTCGTCGATGTTCCGTCCCATCGCGGCGAACGCCTCACGCAGCGCCGGCCGCGTGATCCGCAGGCGCAGCGTGTTGGGGTCGTGACAATCCTGACAGCCGATCGGGTGGGTGATCTCACTCTTGAGATCGTGGAAGTTGGCGGCATAGAACTCCTTCACGCCCATCTTGTCCATCATACGGGGCACGTCCGTGCTCTTGCAGGTCCAGCAGGTCGCGGCGTTGAACGGTGTGGTGATCCGCGACGTCTCGCGGACGTCCTGCACGGCGTAATAGTGCCCGCGCGCCTGGAGATATTCCTTGCTGAACCCGTAGCCGGCGAACAGGATCACCTGGAACGGGTCCTCTTCGAGATAGTCGCGCGGATACGCGCCGCCGAACTTCGTCCTGGTGTCGGTGATGCGCGTCTTCAGATACGATTCATACTGCCTCGGATAACTCTGTCCCCAGACGGCGTTATCGGGCTCCCACTTGGCGATCGGCGTGGCAACCATCGTCGGACGCTGCGCCTCCCACCGCCGCTCCATCACCGAGACCGCCAGCAGTCCGAGCACGAGGATGGCTCCGGCGGCCGAGACGAGAATCGCCGCACCCGCCCACAGCGGCAGCGGACCGGCGCTGGTCGTAAAGAGCTTCGACTTGTTCCCAGACGATCCTGACGCCATCACTGGTCCCCTTTCTTCATCCAATCGAGTCCCGCATCGGGCAGCCTCGGCCGCAGCATCGGCGGGCTCGTCGAGAGACTGCGAACCGAGCCGTGGACATTCTCATGACAATCCCAGCATCGTCGCTCCGGGAACGACGCCAGGCGAACCATCGCGAGCAGGCCGCTATGGCAGCGGACGCAGTTGCTCTGGACGACCGGCACCGCGGCGGCGGACAGCTCCAGCACCTGCGGCTCGGCGCGGATCGTGAACACGTACGAATGCTTCATCCCGTCACGGGCCTTGTAGGCGTACTTGGCCGCGATGTTGTGGTGCGGCACGTGGCAGTCGACGCACACCGCCACGCGCCCGTGGCTGCCCCGCTGCCAACTGGCGTAGGCGTCGGTCATGACATGGCAGTTGATGCACGTCAGCGGACTGTCCGAGAGATACGAGGTCGCGTTGGCCACGCGGACCAGCAGCAGCGCCAGGCCGACCACCACGCCGGCAAAGCCATAGATGCTTGCCTGCCAGGCCTTTGGCAGACCCGAAAGCGTCACCACCGACATGACTCGATGCCAGAACCCCATGCGGGGCATCATAGTGCCTCGGCCCGTCACCAGCAACACCGGCGGACTAAGGGTTTTCCCTAATGCCGCGCCGGAGCTGACCGCGTGAAGTATGAAACGTGAGCCGTGAAGCGGGGCGTTGTGGGCGAACGCGCCTACCCTTCCACGCTTCTACCCATCTACCGGCGGTCTCCCGCCCAAGGCTGGGGGGGCCGTTCAGTCCTTCTGATCGGCGAATGGCTGCTGCAACCGGTGCTGTGGGCGAGAATTCACAGCGAAATGGTGAAATTCTCGTTGACAAAAATGAATGGTCAATATACCATGTATTCAGTCGTGTGGCGGCCGGATGCAGAAAGTCCGAATGCCGAAACTTGAAACAGACGCGAATGGCCAGGGCGGTAAGTCCGCAACGGGCAGGCGGTGGTGTTTCAGCCATCGGCTCCTTCAGGTTTTGGGTTTGTTTCGCATTTCGCGCTTCGCACTTCGGGTCTCCGATGGAGAGGGGGGATCATGAGGAGGCCGAAATAGACAAAGAAGGGCCAGGGACGGAAGCAGGGGGCAAGGGCGGTCGGGCCGGGAGGCGGTAGGTGGTTCCGCCGCCGGACAGAGATCGCGAATCGCGGGAGGTTCTGTCGATTCATACCTGTCGGGACTCACCGATGACTTCCTCGCCGGGGCGGAGAAGGCAGCCGGCAGGCCGGTGGTCAAGGTCCGCAATGCGCGTCGAAGACGGAGTCGGAAGCGTTCAACGTCGCCCGTTGCTTTGCCGCGCGAGCTGGACGAACTTCCGTCTCGACAAAAAAAAGAAAAAGATTGAAGGATCACCCGTTGACAATCCGACGTAAGACGTTGATTATCGTGTCTCATGGTGAGTGTTTCACCACGGCGCATGCAGCGATGAGGAGCTCTGCGTTGCGAGGCATTCCTCAGCCGGTCGTGAGACCAATTAGTAAGGAACCAAAGTACTCATGAGCAGTCTATCCCGTTCAGGAGGTGCTTCGTCACGCTGCGAGGCGATTTCTTCGCCGATCGCAGATGACGAACCTCCGCCCCTGTGTGATGTCGCCACACCCCGTCGCCTGTGCTCCGACTCCTGGAACGACTGGCGATGGCAAATCCGACACCGTATTCGTACGGTCCAGCAGTTGGTGACGCGTTTTCCCTCCCTTCAGCACGCCTCAGATCTGTCGCCGGTGATCGGGAAGTACCCTTTGGCGATCACGCCATACTATGCCTCCCTGATCCGGCGGGCCGATAAAACCGACCCGGTCTTCCAGATGTGCGTGCCGCAACTGGCGGAACTGAACGATCCGCCGTTCCTCTCGTCGGACCCGCTGGAGGAATGCCACGACATGCCGGTGCCCGGCCTGGTGCATCGTTACCCGGACCGTGCGCTGCTGATCGCGACGACTATGTGCTCGACCTACTGCCGGCACTGCACGCGCAAGCGGGTCGCCGGCACGCGGGAGACGACGATCAGCGGGCGGCGTCTGGAACAGACCGTGGCGTACCTGAAAGAGCACCCGGAGATTCACGACGTGATCGTCTCCGGGGGCGACCCGCTGACGCTGAGCACGGAGCACCTGGAAGAGGTGCTGGCCAGCCTGCGTCAGGTCCCGTCGGTGCAGATCGTCCGGATCGGCACGCGCGTTCCGGTGGTCCTGCCGCAACGCATTACGGAAGAGCTGTGTGCGATGCTGCGGAAGTACCACCCGATCTGGATCAACACGCATTTCAACCACCCGTACGAGATCACGCCGGAGTCGAGCGAGGCCTGTACGCGACTGGCCGATGCCGGCGTCCCGTTGGGCAACCAGTCGGTGCTGCTGCGCGGCGTCAACGATCGGCCGCAGATCATCGAGCAGCTCTGCCGCAAGCTCGTGAGCATCCGCGTACGTCCGTATTACCTGTACCAGTGCGATCTGGTACGGGGGGTGGAGCATTTCCGGACGCCGCTGTCCCGCGGGATCGAGATCATGGAGTACCTGCGCGGACGCCTGAGTGGTCTGGCCATCCCCACCTTCGTGGTCGACGCACCTCACGGAGGCGGCAAGATCCCGGTCCTGCCGACCTACGTGGTGTCGCAAAGCCCGACGCAGACGGTACTGCGCAACTATGAGGGCATGCTCATCGCATATCCGGAACCGCAGGATCGCATGGCGGAGCCGGCGGATGCGCCGAGCGAAGTTTCGGCGCCGAGCGTCTGGGACCTGGCGGCGGGGCATCATAGCCATATCAAGCCGGCTCAGGCGACGCGTCTGATGCGTCGAGAGGCGCATTGCAGTTTGGGACCGCTCCCGGAGACTTTCTGATGATCCGCATGCGACGGGTCTGCCGGGCGGTATCGTCCGTTGGGCAGACCCGCCGTCCTTCAAGTGTGCGGGTGGTCCGGCGAGATTCCGCGGCGGTAGGCTGTGCCGGAAGGTCCCGTTCGGGGCGGCTGCAAGACCGCCTGATGCTCGATCCGCTATGGGATGGTTTACGGGTCCGCCATACGCTGGGTGGGCAGGAGGGGGCCACCGTCTCCGAAACCTGCGCCGGGGTCCCTGCCTTCCTGTCGGTATGGGCAGAGCCCTGTTCGATGAACCTGCCGAGGTGAGATCATGACACATACCCGTCAGAAGACACGAGAACACCTGAGTATAGGGCTTGTATACGACCTGCGAGACGAGTACCTGGCCCAGGGTTACAGTGAAGAGCAGGTTGCCGAGTTCGATTCCGCCGCTACGATCGAGGCGCTGGAGCAGACACTGCGGAAGCTGGGCCATCGACCCGAACGGATCGGCAACGGCCTGGCGTTGGCAGCCCAGCTGGCGGGAGGGCGTCGCTGGGACCTGGTCTTCAACATCAGCGAGGGGCTCTGGGGCCGCTCGCGTGAGGCCCAGGTACCGGCCTTACTGGAAATGTACGGCGTGCTCTACACCTTCAGTGATCCGCTGGTTTGCGCCCTGACGCTGGATAAGGCCATGGCCAAGCGGGTCGTCCAGAGCGTCGGCGTCCGGACGCCGCAGTTCGCCGTCGTAAGCAGCCCCGACGAGATCGAGTCAGTGAATCTGGCGTATCCCTTGTTTGCCAAGCCTATCGCCGAAGGCACGGGCAAAGGCGTGGACCACCGGTCGCGCATCGATGGTCCGTCGCAGCTTCGCCAGGTGTGTTGCAGTCTGCTGGAGCGCTTTCGAGAGCCGGTGCTGGTCGAGGAGTATCTCCCCGGCCGGGAGTTCACCACGGCCATCCTGGGTACGGGTCCGGCAGCCGAGGTGCTCGGCACCATGGAGTTCACGATTGCCGCCGACGCGCCTGCGGCGGACTACTCGTATGAGGTAAAGGAGCAGTGCGAGAGCTACGTGCAGTACTTCGAGATGCCTCGCGGGGCGCTGCGGGACGAGGTGGAGGCGTTGAGCCTGGCGGCTTATCGGGCCCTGGAGTGCCGGGACACCGGGCGTGTGGACGTGCGCCTGGACGCGCAGGGCCGGCCGTGCTTCATCGAGATCAATCCGTTGCCCGGCCTGCACCCGACCCACTCGGACCTGCCTATGATCGCGACGCAACAGGGCATGGCCTATGAGGATCTGATCGGCCGGATCGTGGCCAGCGCCTTGACCCGCAGGGAGGATGTTCTATGCCACGCGGTTCGCTGTTGATCCTCTACAACGAGCCGGCGGCAGCGAAGGCCGGCGGCTTCCAGGAGAGCGAAGCAGGCGTTCTCGCGGAGGTTGCTGCCGTGGTCGAAGCCTGCCGCAGACTGCGCCGACCCTGTCGGGCCGTGGGCGTGCAGAACTACGAGCAACTGCCCGAGGTGCTGGCGGGTGCCGACGAGCCTGTCGTGTTCAATCTCGTGGAAGGATTCGCTGTCGAGCCGGAACGGGCGAACTTTGTGCCGGCGGTCTGTGCCGCGTTCGGCAAGGCCTGCACCGGCAACTCCGCAACGGGTTTGCTGCTGTCGCTGAACAAGTGGCAGAGCAAGGTCCTGCTTGAAGGCGCCGGCCTTCCCGTTCCACGCGGGCGTATCGTCCCGGTAGGTGCCGCACGGGCGAAGGCCCATCCCATGGGCTGGCCGGGGCCGTATATCGTCAAGCCGGTCGAGGCCGACGCCAGCGAAGGGATCGATGCGGCCAGCGTGGTACCTGACGCGGGCCGCACCCTGAAGCAGGCGATCGCACGCGTGCATGAGCGGTTCCGTCAGCCGGCCCTGGTCGAGCAGTACATCGAAGGGCGGGAACTGAACGTCTCGGTGATCTGGCGCGGCGACGAGCCCGAGGTCCTTCCGTTGGCGGAGATCGACTTCGGTGCGTTTGATGAGAACCGTCCGCGGATCGTCGGTTATGAAGCGAAGTGGCTGGCGAACACATTCGAATACCATCACACGCCGCGGATGATTCCGGCTCCGCTGCCGGCGAAGGTGGCGCACCGCGTGCGGGAGTTGGCTGTCGCGGCCTGCCGCTGCCTCGACTGCCGCGATTATTGCCGCGTCGATATGCGTCTGGACCAGGCTCTGGAGCCCTACATCCTCGAGGTGAACGCCAATCCGGACGTCTCGCCCGATGCTGGCTTCGCGGCAGCTCTGGAGGCGGCGGAGATTGCGTACCATGAGTTCGTCCGGATCGCGATCAACAATGCCGTCTCGCGTCTGGCCAGGCCCAAGGCCCGATCGCGGCGACGGATCGAGGCCAAGGCCGGCGCCGGCGATCTGCGCATCGTCTGGTGTCAGGCGTCACACCGGGACGCGGTGGTCTCGCTGCTGACGGGGACGCGGATGTTCCGTCCGGGCGAGATCCAGATTGCCAAGGAGGTTCTGGACGACGGCATTCGGGGCGGGCCTGACGGTCACTATCAGTCGTACGTGGCGGTGCGGGGGGGCGAGGTTCTCGGCTGGGTTAGCTTCGGCCCGACGCCCTGCACGATCGGCACCTGGGATTTGTACTGGATTGCTGTTGCTGCCTCCTGCCAGGGACAGGGCATCGGCCGCGCGCTCATGGCCTTTGCCGAATCAGAGATTCGATTGCGAGGCGGGCGCCGGGTGATTGTTGAGACCTCCGGCCGCGATGCCTATATACCTACCGTCGCCTTCTACGAACGCATCGGTTACCTCCGCGAAGCTACATTGCCGGATTTCTACGATATCGGCGACGGCAAGGTCATTCTGACCAAGTGCGTCGCACCGACCGTCGCCCCGTAGCGGTTCCTTTCAGTATCGCGCGACGACTTCCTGTCGTTCGTCCAGCTTGCCCGGCAGGATGATCCATTCCTTGTCGGCGTCGAAACGCTCGTAGGGCTGGCCGTTGACGGTGACGCTCTTGATTCTGGCACCGTCCGGATGCCTCAGACGCAGGAAGATCCGCTCAGGAGCATTTCGCCTGGGCGGTTCTACGATCGCCTGGATCTGCCCTTCGTCCGACTGCGACTGCAACGTGAACGATAGAACGCCGAAGTTGGAGGGTGCGTTTCGGATGCTGACCCGCTTTCCATGCGCCAGCCAGTATCTCGGGATGGCCTGGCCGAGGTACAGGTTGGGGCCTGCTTCGCGGACGAACATCAGGCGCAGCCAGTACGTGGACTGGGCCTCATCCGAGGATTTGAAGTGATCGCCTCGGGGATACCCCAACTCCGGCAGCGAGTGCTCGTTGCACATGCGGATCTCCGGATAGAACGCGGAGGCAAAGCCGTTGAAGTAGGCGCGAAGGAAATGCTTGATGTCGTCCCGCCACAGATAGGGCAGGGGGCCGTCCAGCAGATTCGCCTGCATCGAGAAACCGCCCCGGGAGAACCAGAAGTCCTCGAACGCGGGTATCGCATAGCCATAGCGTTCCGAGATATAGAGATTGTCCTCATAATCCTTCATGATCCACTCGGTTTCGGGAGCGTCCGGCCCCAGCAGGCCGTACGCCGGAAGGAACAGGGACCCTTCGAGCGTCTCCCGCAGCCAGCCGTGTGCCCGGCCCCGCTCGTACAGGCGGGAAGGGATCTTCGGAACATATGTGGCGTCTCGCAGCCGAACGACGGGGCAGCGGATGCGCGATTCGGTGATGCCCCGCATGACATCCTCATAATAGGCCTGCGCCTCCTTCTGGAGTCGTGCGCCCTCGAGATGTCCGAAGTCGGCCAGAGCCTCCGCCAGCGCCTGAAAGCCCCAGACCGTGGCGCTGTTGGTGGCCAGCCAGTACCAGTAGTCAGTGACGTCTTCCAGAGAGCCACTTGGGAGCCAGCCGTACTCCAGCGGTTTCGTGCCGTCCTTGAGGAGGGCCATGGTGGCCTTGCGTTCTCCGACGACCCAGTCGCAGGCCTTGACGAGTTTGGGCGCCGCCTTCTCCATCCACGCGCGGTCCCGCGTGAGCCACCAGTGCTGGGCCATGTTCCACATGACGTAACCGTGGCTCTTGTTGTACCCGCCGGTTTCGTGGCCTCCGGCGCCGTAGAACTGACCTTCGCGGATGCGGAAGTTGCCGGGCATCGAGACGGTGCCCTGGTAGTGCAGGAAGGCGTCCAGGCAGTGTTGCGCCTGCTTGTGGAGGCCGCGACGGTCCAGGTCGCTGATCATCATCACCGATTCGTTGGGATAGACGCCGTAGTAGAACGTGCCCACGTGGGCGTGCAGGAGGTCCGAGTCGATCTCTTTGAAGCAGTTGACCAGCAGATGCCTCAGATGGGCGTTGTAGAAGTCGTTGATCCACGGTTCGGGTGTCTCGATCTGTGTGGCCTGGGCGGTCAGCTCCCGCCAGAAGCCGCAGATGCGCTTGGCGTCGGAATCGAAATCACGCTCTTGCAGGGCTTCGATCTCCTTTGCATCCGTGAGCGTGACCGACGGTATGTAGAGGTGCAGCGTCACTGACTCGCCCGGTTCGAGGTTTGCGGCCCAGGTGGTTGCGTCCGGTTCTTCGGAGAGCATCCCCTGGTCCGCGCCGGCGAGGAGAAACCGCAGGCACGGACCTTGTTCGGTCTGAGCCACCGCACGACCGTCCTGGATGGTCAGCTTGCCCTCGCCAGGGGCGTGGGATGCGAAACGCAGTCGCGCGGGCGCGCGGTCTGTCGGCGAGACGTTGACCATGCGGACCCGCATCAGCAGCACCGTCGGGTCGTCGAGGTCGATGTCGCTCAGGTCTGCATCCATCGCATCGAGGACAGTTGCCTGCTCGTAATGGACCGGCCCTTCCTGCCACCACGTATGAACCAGAGGCAGATAGCCTTCCTCCAGCCGGCGTCCGCCTCGAACGGTCTCGTCGGGCAGGCCGAAGGAGATCCGCAGCATATCGCCTTTCCACCGCTTGCGGGCACTGTCGCGTTCGCTGTGCTGCACATGGAACCATCGGCCGACCGCGCTGACGTCGATATCCCCGTTGGGGTGCTGACGGATCGTGTTGCGATCCCCCGGCAAGCCGTGGACGAACCAGAGCGGGCGCTTCAGAGGCATGTCGTCCCAGGCGCCCGACAAGGTCTGCTCCGGGGCATCCGCGACGCGGTCATACACGGAACGTCCTCGGAAACTCGTGCGTAGCGCCTCGCGATAGCCCTCCAGGGTGATGGCGTCCTGCGCCGCTGTCACGAGCACACCCAGGTCGTTGACGAGAATGCGGTCGCCTCGGGCGACCTCGTCGGCGGCAAATGAGAACGGCCGGGTGCTGGAACGGACGGTAACGATGGTCCGGTCGTAGCGGTCGTCGGCCGGGTCTCGGGCGATCAGCAGGTCGGCTTCGATGGCCGCGTCCTCGCCGGTCGGCAACGACCACTTGAAGTCGTCCGTGATGTCGACCGGGGCATCGCCGGACGGACGCACGCTTACCAGAAGTCCGTTGTGAACCTCAAGGAAGCCTTTCTCGGTGCCGGCCGTGCTGATCGCGGACAGCTCCGGCCGGCCGAAGTGAATACGAACGCTCAGCCGCTGATACGCCGACTCCGTAAACACGCGAAGGCTGCGAAGTCGAGGTGCGGCCCGGCCGAAAAGCAGACGCACCCACAGCGTCTTGCGGTAGGCGACGCCGGGACCTTCGACGCCCTCGATTTCCTTCGAGGTGATCGGGAGGAATGAGAACGACCAGGTCGCGCCGTCGGCGACGACGGATGTCTCGGCGTTGATCCACTTGCCGTTGGTCCAGTCGTCCATCGCGTCCCAGCCCACGCCGCCGGCCCCACGCTCGGCCTGGACCGGGTCGGCCTTTCCGTCCCAGGTTCGGCGCCAGTATTGCAGCGTCACCTCGGATGGTTCCGGCAGGGTCTGGCCCTCCTCGAACTGGACGACCACCCGTTTGACCTTTCTCGGCTCGGTCCAGCGGATTCCGTGCGAGCGGCCGTCTGCCTCAGAGACGCGGAAACCGAACGGCGCGATATCACAGGCCTCGCCGGGCGTCCCCGTCCGATTGGCCTGGTCTGCCCGCAGCGAGCCGCATGCAAGAATCAGGCCCGCGACGACTGCGATCCGTGCCTTTCCGATGGCGGATTCCATTGACATGGCTGTCACTCCATTCAAGGTTGTGCGACGATAGCGTGGTCCTGAGGCTTGACGCCCTTCCTGTGGCCGCCGAAACCGATGGGTTTCGGGTCGTACTGCCCGATGATGTCCACCTTGCCTCGGGCGGGGATCTGGTCGCCCAGGCCCAGCGACCAGTAGCACGCGTTGACCATCAGCCGGCGGAAGTCCTCGTCCTGGAAGTCGCCGGCGTGTCCCATCGTGGTCGTGAAGACCCTGGCGGCCCTGCCGGCGCTGCCGGTATAGGTTTTGGTCCAGGCCACCGGCAGAGGCTTCTTGTCCTCGTTGACCTTGGCGGTCGGGTCCATGCCGACCAGGACGTGGCCCATGATGACAGGCGTGCAGTCGCCCTCGAGCGTGGTCAGGCCGTAGACGTCCGAAGGACCCCAGATTTCGCCGACGCCGCGAACGATCGGGTGATTCTCCATGCCCGGAGCGACGAGGCCTCGTGTGCTCTCTTTCTGGTGGACTCCGTAGTGGCTGACCCACGTCTCGCCAAGGACCTGCCGGCCGTAGCCGCCCCTGAAGCCTTCGTCCCGGTTGTCCCAGCTATACCTGGCGTACGGGCTGTTCTTGTCCTTCTTATAGTAGAAGGGATGGGTCGCGGTCCGCAGGGCGATGATGGGCCGGCCCGAATTGGTGTAGTCGATGATGTGCTTCATCTGCTCGTCGGGCAACTCGCGGAACCGCGTGAAGAGCACCATCAGGTCGGCCCCGTCCAGGACCTCCAGGCCTGGGATGTTGTCGACCGTGACCGGGTCGATCTCGCCGCTCGCTTCGTTGATCGCGAACAGCACGGTGCACGTGAAGCCATGATGGACCGCGAGGATCTTGGCGAGCATCGGCATCGATTCCTCCGAGCGGTACTCCTCGTCGCCCGTGACGAAAACGATGTGTTTGCCCTGACCGGGCCCGGCCTGGCCTTCGAAGGTGATCCAGCGTGCGTCCGAGGCGGACAGAAGACTCATTGGGCCTGCAAACACAGTGACGATCATTGTCAGCAGGCGTCTCTGGGATGTGGTCATAATCCTTACCTCCTTAATCGGGCCTGTTTTTGGCAGATGATTATACCATCGGGTGCACGCCTGTGCACGTACCGCATTCTCGGGAGGCGTGATGGAAATCGTTTCTCCATCGCCTGCAAACCGTCTGTGAAAAAGGTTGACAGGGTATGGCGCGGCCGGTAGAAGGGACACGAATCGGCCGCGTAGGAGGCAGCCGCTCGTGGCTGCCCCGGGCAGGTACAGAGGCCTGCTCCCGCCGCCAGGAGCCAATACACTATGGCCATCATCACCGTCAATTCTTTTCGAGGGCGTTCATGAAGACTGGATTCAATCTCTTGCTCTGGACTCCGTTCGTCACGGAGGAGCATTTCGGCATTCTGGCGAAGCTCAAGGCCACCGGTTACGACGGTGCGGAAATCCCGCTTTTCACCGGCGACGTGGCGCACTATAAGAAGGTGGCCAAGGCCCTCAAGGACAACGGCCTGAAGTGCACGACCTGTACCGTCATGCCGGACGGGGACCACAACCCGATCAGTGCGGATGCCAAGAGCCGCGAGAGGGCCGTCGACTATTTGAAATGGGCGATCGACTGCAACGAGGCGCTCGGCTCGGAGGTGCTGTGCGGCCCGTACTATCAGCCCTTGGGCGGGAAGTTCTTCAGCGGCAAGGGGCCTACCCCGGAAGAGAAGCAGCGGGCCGCCGAGGTGCATCGCCGGATTGCGGACTATGCCCAGAAGGCCGGGGTCGTGCTCGCCATCGAGTGCCTGAACCGCTTCGAATGCTACTTCCTCAACACGATCGCCGACGGCGTCGAGCACGCCAAGCGGGTCAATCATCCCAACCTCGGTGTGATGTACGATTCCTTCCACGCGAACGTCGAAGAGAAGGACCCGGTCGGCTGCATCACGAAGAACCTGAAGATGATCCGTCACGTTCACGTCTCGGAGAACGACCGCGGGACGCCGGGCAAGGGACACGTGCCGTTCAAGAAGATCTTCAAGGCCCTGCGAGCGGGCGGCTACGACCAGTGGCTGACGATCGAGGCCTTCGGGACCAGCCTGCCCGAGTTGGCAGCGACCACCTGCGTCTGGCGGGAGCTTTCGGCCAGCCCGGAGGAATGCTATCAGTTCGGGTACAAGACGATCAAGGAAGGGTGGGATGCCGCCGCCTGACAGGACCAGACCGTTAGCGAGTGCTACCGAATCGGAAAGGAGCCAGAGATGAGTTCGAAGACCTTCCCCAGACTGCACAACGCCATGTGGCCCGGGCTGGTGGGCAAGGGAGATGGACCGGGCCAGGAGCCGCCGATCAGTCTGAAGCGAATGCTTGAACTGACGGCGGGTGCCCGGGTGAACGGACAGAAGTTCGACGGCGTCGACTGTTTCCTCTTTCTGCCGCACACCGATCCCAACGCCAGTGATGAAGAGCTGAAGAAGACCGCCGACCTGATTGCCGGATATGGTTTCAGCGTCGGCTCACTCGTTGCGCCGGTATGGCCCGGTACGGTTGGCGACACGGCGATGGGCGATGCCGCGGCCCGCAAGAAGTTCTGCAATGCCGTGAAGGTAGCCTGCCGGATCGCCGGCGTGTTCAATAAACACGGCGTACGCAAGTACGGCGTCATCCGGATCGACTCGGCCGACGGCAACGTTGAAAAATGGACCAAAGACCCCAAGAAGAACACCGCGGCGATCGCCAAGACATTCCGCGAAGCCGCCAAGATTGCCGCCGACCACGGCGAACGCCTGGCGGCGGAGGGCGAGATCTGCTGGGCCGGCATGCACAGTTGGAAGGCCATGCTCGATCTGCTCGAAGCGGTGGACATGCCCGAGACGCTGGGGTTCCAGGCGGACATGGCCCACACGTATCTGTACCTGATGGGGTACAACGCCCCGGAGGCGGCGCTGCTGAAGCCCGGGTATTCTGAAGACGAGTTTTACGCCGCCTACGAAGAAATGGTCGATAAGCTGCGGCCCTGGACGATCGATTTCCACGTCGCCCAGAACGACGGCGAGGTGCGCGGCGCCGGTTCGCACGACAAGACGGGCAAGCACTGCCCGGCTGGTGACCCCAAGGGCAAGCTCGACATCGTTCGCTGCGCCGGCTACTGGCTCAAGGACGCCCGCAACCGTGGGATGCAGCATATCTGCTGGGACGGATGCATGTTCCCCAATGCGATGCTCGAGACGCAGAGCACCTGGAATGAGATTCTCGACGTGATGCTCAAAGTGCGCGCCGCCCACGGGTGGACGGCGTAGCGGCACGGAACGCGCCGCACACGATCGGCAAACGTCTGCGACCTTGAATAAGGAATGACTGCAATGGCCAAATCACTCAACGTCGGTATTATCGGCTACGGCTTCATGGGCCGGACCCACTCCAACGCGTACCGGAAGGTCGCCCATTTCTTCGACGTGCCGTACCGGCCCGTCCTCAAGACCATTTGTGGGCTGGAAGAGAAGGAGGCGAAGGCCTTCGCCGAACGGTGGGGCTTCGAGACGTACACGACCGACTGGCACAAGGTGATCGACGACAAGAGCATCGATGTCGTCGACATCTGTGTGCCGAACAACTACCACGCGGAGATCGCCATCGCCGCCGCCAAGGCGGGCAAGGCCATCTGTTGCGAGAAGCCTCTGGCGCTGAACGTCGCGCAGGCCAAGAAGATGGTCGACGCCGTGGAAAAGGCGGGTGTGCCCAACCTGGTTTCGTTCAACTATCGTCGCGTGCCGGCGGTGACCCTGGCCAAGCAGCTGATCGACGAGGAACGCCTGGGCCGGATCTTCCACTATCGGGCCAACTTCCTCCAGGACTGGACGATCTCGGCCAAGGTCCCGCAGGGCGGAATGGCCACGTGGCGTCTGGACGTCAAGGCGGCGGGCTCCGGCGTCACCGGCGATCTGCTGGCCCACTGCATCGACACCGCCATGTGGCAGAACGGGCCCATCACTTCGGTTTGCGCGACGACGGAGACCTTCGTGAAGGAACGGATGCACGCCGAAACCGGCAAGGTCGAGCCCGTCGGCATTGACGATGCGTGCACGTTCTTCTGCCGCTTCGAGAACGGCTCGCTCGGCAATTTTGAATCGACCCGCTATGCCCGCGGGCACAAGGCCCTCTACACGTTCGAGATCAACGGCGAGCACGCGTCGATCGCCTGGGACCTCCATGATCTGCATCGACTGAGCTATTTCGATCATCGCGACGATTCCATCGTCCGCGGCTGGCGATCGATTCACGTCACCGACGGCGACATGCCCTACATGGGCAAGTGGTGGGTGCCGGGATTGCAGATCGGCTATGAGCACTCGTTTGTGCACCAGACCGCCGATTTTCTGACGAACATGGCCAAAGGCAAGCCGACGGCGCCGACGTTCCGCGACGCTTTGGCGACCCAGAAGGTCTGCGAGGCCGTGCTGGCTTCCGCCAAGGTCGGCAGGTGGAAAGAGATCACGTACTGAACAGGACGGAGCCTGAGGGGGCGACACGCCGTCGATCCCGACGAGTGTTGCGATCGGGACGACCGGGCCGAGGACATAATGAAGAAGGGGCAGTGTATTATGGCAACGAAGGCAGTGGCCGAGAAGGCCCTTGAACAGGGAAAAGGTATTCTGCGTTTGGCGCCCACGTGGGTGCCGCGTTCATTCTGCGTGCCAGGTCGACGAATCAAGCTGCACCCCGATGACTACTATGCGCTGGGGGGCGAGCGAGGCGGCCTGGACGAGCGCTGGTTCAGCTCGACCACGCCGGCCGACAACGGTCCGCTCACCTCGCCCAACGAGGGGTTGAGCTTCATCGTTTTCGAGGACGGAGACAAGACCAAGCAGATCCTGCTGCGCGACGCGATCGACGCACTGAAAGGCGAGATCATCGGCGAGCGGCTCTGGAAGCAATACAAACGCTGGCCGATGTACTCGAAGTTCTTCGACAACAAGGGGGCGCTGCCCCATCATATTCATCATCGCGACGAGCATGCCCGGTTGACCGGTCAGCTCGGCAAGCCGGAGGCATACTACTTCCCTCCGCAGGTGAACAACCACGGCGGCGATTTCCCGTACACCTTCTTCGGGCTCTATCCCGGTGTGACCAAGGACCAGGTCCGCAAAGCCCTGGCGGATGCGGCCGAGGGCCGGGACAACGCCATCACGGCTCTGGCGCCCGCCTATCGACTGACTCCTGGGACCGGCTGGGATGTACCCCCCGGTGTCCTCCATGCGCCGGGCAGCCTGTGCACGTATGAGCCGCAAAAGGCTTCGGACGTCTTCGCGATGTATGAGAATGTCACTCACGACCAGGTCGTGCCGAAAGAGCTGCTGTGGAAAGACACGCCCAAGGACAAGACCGGTGATGTCGACTGGCTGCTTTCGGTGATCGACTGGGACCTGAACGTCGACCCGGACTTTGCAAAGAACCGGTTCATGCGGCCGGTCCCGGTGCGGCCGGTCAAAGAGATGCAGGATGCCGGCTATATCGAGAACTGGATCTGCTACAAGTCCACCGCCTTCAGCGCCAAGGAGCTGACCGTGCTGCCGGGACGTACCGTGACGATCCGGGACGGCGGTGCCTACGGAATGATCATGATGCAGGGCCACGGCAAGATGGGTGTCTGGGACATTGAGACCCCCACCATGATTCGCTACGGGCAGTTGACGTATGATGAGTACTTTGTCACGGAAAGTGCGGCCCGGGAAGGCGTGAAGATCACCAACCCGTCGAAGGCCGATCCGATTGTGATGCTCAAGCATTTCGGACCCGACAACCCCGATCTGACCGTGAAATAGCATGCGGGAGGGCGGCCCGCCGGCGCGGGGGCACAGACCGGTTCCGCCGTGTTTATGAGGAGACCATCATGTCGCAGAAGAAATCGAGCCTGTCTCGTCGTGCCTTTCTGAGACGCACGACGACCCTGGCGGCGGTGCCGTATATTGTTCCGGCCTCCGTGTTCGGACGCAACGGCGCCGTGCCGCCCAGTGAACGCATTCTCGTCGGCGGGATCGGCATTCGCAGCCGCGGCCAGCACGACCTGCGCTGGATGCTGCCGGAGCCCGACGTTCAGTTCGTCGCGATCTGCGACGCCCAGAAATCCAGCCGGGAGGCCGTCAAGAAGATCGTTGATGAGCGGTACGGCAACAACGACTGCGCCATGTATCCCGAGATTCGCGAGTTTCTGGCGACCCGAACGGACATCGACGCCATGCTTATCACCACGGGTGACCGCTGGCACGCCTTGGCCTCGATCTATGCCATGCGGGCGGGCAAGGATGTCTACTCCGAGAAGCCCTCGGCCATGACCATTGCCGAAGGAAGGGCCGTGGTGGAGACCGCCCGGCGTTACGGACGAATCTACCAGACCGGGACCCAGCGCCTCAGCGAGGGTAATTTCACCTTCGCCAACGAATTGCTTCGCCTGGGCTATCTGGGCGAGGTGCACACGGTTCGCGCCCACATCGCACCATGGGATGCGGCGGAGATGAAACACGAGTGGCTGCCCGCCGAGCCGCTGCCACCGAAAGAAGAGTTGGATTGGGATGCCTGGCTGGGCCCGTGCCCTTGGCGGCCCTACAATTCTGCTTACGTGCGCGGAGGCTGGCGAAACCACTACGATTTCCACACCAGTTGCATCGGCGAGTGGGGCGCCCATACGTTTGCTCAGTGTCAAGTCGCCATCGGCGCTGCGGACACGTCCGCCATCGAATACAAATATGTCGCGAACGACAGCGGCGACGGCATGGTCACGCGATTCGCCAACGGCATCAAGATGGTGCTCGAACGCGACATGGAAGGCAAGATCTGGCATGGCTCGTGCGGCGTTCGTTACGAGGGCACCGAAGGGTGGGTCTCCGTCGCCGATGGATATGCCGAACCGGAGGTTTCGAATCCCGCCTGGATGAAGGATTTCAAGAAGCTCGTCGGTGACTATATGGCGCGCACGCAGCGTCCGATGAGTCACATGCGCAACTGGCTGGACTGCATCAAATCCCGACGGCAGACCGTCGCCGGTCCCGTCATGATGCATCGTTCCATGTCCACCGTTCATGCGGCGAACATCTCGATGTGGCTCAAACGGGACCTGCGCTTCGATCCGGTCAAGGAAGAGTTTGTCAACGACGACGAAGCCAATCGATTCCGGTCGCGGGCCATGCGGGAACCCTGGACCATCTGAAAGCCTCACCTACGCTGGAAGGAAATCGACCCATGTGGAAGTCAAGAATATGCGTTCTGTCGGTTGCCGCATTGCTCGTGGCCGGTATCGCGCCCTTGTGGGCACAGACAGTGGCCCCGAAGTCGGAGGAGGACAAGCTGATCGCCGTTCTGACGTCGGCGGACGCGTCGCGCAAGGACAAGGCCGACGCCTGCCGGCAATTATCGATCATCGGGACAAACAAAGCCATCGCGCCGCTGGCCTCTCTGCTGGGTGACCCGGAAATGTCGCACATGGCCCGCTATGCGCTGGAGCCCATCCCCGATCCGGCGGTGGACCAGGCCCTTCGCGATGCCTTGGGCAAACTCAGCGGCCGGCCCCTGATTGGCGTCATCACCAGCCTCGGCGTCCGGCGCGACGCGCAGGCGGTGCAACCTCTGACGAAGATGCTCATGGAAGGCCAGGTAAGCCCCGAGGCGATGGGGGCGGCAGTGCGGACACTGGGCCAGATCGGCACGGTGGACGCTGCGCAAGTCCTGATCGCGAGTCTGGACCATGCGCCGCCGGAAGGCATGCTCGATGTGTACGAGGGTCTGTTCCGTTGCGCTGAGACGCTAGCTGCCGAAGGCAATCGGGACGAGGCGAGAGCGATCTACGATCGACTGCGTCAGGAGAAAGGCCCGCACCAGGTTCGAGCCGGCGCACTGCGCGGCGCGATCCTGACGTGCGGCGGCAACGAGCAAGCAGCTCTTGTCCGGGAGCATCTGCGCAGTGACGACTACGTGTTGTTCGCTGTAACATGTCAAACGGCCCTCGAGCTGCCGGACGCCGGGATTACACGAGCACTGACCGAATCGTTGCCTCAAATGCCTGCCGACAACCGCATCCTGGCGATTCAGACGCTCGGCAAGCGAGGGGATAAAGCGTCACTGCCGACGCTGTTCGAAGCCTCCAAGGCAGGGCCACAGGCCGTTCGCGTTGCCGCCATAAAGGCCATGCCGGAAATCGGCGACGTCTCGGCGGTGCCTGTGTTGGCGGGGCTGATGGCCGACACCGACCGTCAGGTTTCGCAGGCCGCCCAGGAGTGCCTCGCCGCAATGCAGGGCAAAGAGGCCGATCAGGCGGTGATGACGATGTTTGACAGCAGTGACACGAATAGACGGTTGGCGGCACTGGAATTGATGGGGCGCCGCCGCATGACGCAGGCGGTTCCCGTGCTGTTGAAGGCCGCCGGAACCGCCGAGGGGAGTGTCCGCCAGGCAGCCGTCAAGATGGCGGGTGAGCTGGGTGGGCCGGAGCAGTTGACGGCGCTTCTCGATCTGTTCAAGAGCTTCGAGACCCCACAGGACCTGGAGGCTGCCAGGCAGGCCATGAGTGAAGTCTGTGGCAGGGCCTCCGATTCGCAGGCCGTGAGCCAGATGCTTGTCGGCCGGCTGAGTCAATCGCGGCCGGCACAGAAGATTGTCTTGCTGCGCGTCCTGAGCGGAGTGGGTGGACCGGTCGCGTTGAAGGCGGTCCGCCAGGCCGTCGACGATCCCGACGCTGACGTGCATACCGGTGCGATCCGCGCGCTGGGAACGTGGAAGACCACCGACGCGGCTCCAGAGCTGCTGGCGCTGGCCAAAGCGACCGATAACCCCAGTGACAGGATGCTGTGTCTGCGGTCGTATCTGGGTTTTGCCGCCCGTCGTGACCTGCCGACCGAGATGCGTTTGACGATGTGTCGCCAAGCCAGCGAGTTGGTCCGGCGGGACGATGAGAAGAAGTTGCTTCTGGGCACCTTGGGCGGCATCGATTCGATCGACACACTGAGCACGATCGAGCCCTATCTGGCCGATCCGGCGGCGAAGCAGGAGGCGACGGTGGCCCTGCTGGGGATTGTCGACCGGCTGCTGAGCCAGCGTGACGCGAATCAGTACGCCGGAAAGCTGATCGAACCATTGGAGAAGGCCATTCAAGCGGCTGCGGGCGACAATCTGACCCAGCGAGCCAAGACCCTGCTCGATCAGGCCCGTGCCAAAGCGGGTCGCTGAGTCGGGAGCCAGGGGCAGCCATGAGTTTTGTTGGAGTGCCCCGGGAGGCGGTCCCGATGGCCAGACGGATCCGGTTTGTCATGCCGTGACGCCGCAGGCAGGCGTTCAGACGGAGAATTCTCGCGTTACGGGGTCAGGATAGCGCTCCTGAAAGGATCGGATTGCGCACTTGGTCTGTCGTGATGGAGTACGGGTGAATCACGGAGTGTTGGAAGTGCCGCACATTGTCCGAAAGATCGGTATGCTTTCTGTCGATGATGGAATGGGGTATATGGGTAAAATGGTGTTTTTTCCAGTTGCCCCATATGGTAATAATGGGTGAATTCGGGTAGGCATGCTTCAGGCTCGGCGATGGCGTTACGGTTGGCGAGAAGGAGGTCATGAAGGACTCCGCCGTCGCCCGGGCTGGGAAGGGAATTGGGTCTGCCCCTTGCGACGGGGTGTACAAGCTTCTGGCGTCGCTTGGCTCGACCACAGGTGGATGGCCCTTCGGCGTGTAGCCGGAGCAGAAGTACCTGCTACTTTTCGGTTAGAAGAAGGAGGCAACAAAATGAAGAAGCTAGCGTTGGTATGCGTCGTCGCGCTGGTGTTCAGCTCGACAGCAGCCGCCGTGGAAATCGCGATTTCCACCCAGGCAGGCTGGATGGGGCAAGGTCACGCCGACACCGAAGCGCAGGAAATTGTGGACAACGTAAAAGGGGCCCCTATTCAAGTGTTCACATCGAGTGATCTGAATGCCCTGGCCGATTGGGTAGCGGCCCACACCGGCGATGGCGTTTCAGACCTTCTCATCATGTTCGGGATATTCCCCGCCACGATCTATCCCGCTGGGAATGCACAGCCTGAGGGCTCGTTGGCCGAATTGTTCCTGGATGATGGCAACTGTATCATCAACACCGGCGACTACATCTTCTACGTCGGCAGTGCCGGGAATAATGACGCGGGCGGTCTGGCGAATATGCTGGATGTCCCCGCCGCTGCTATGTGGGGGGATGATTCCTTTGCCACTATGTTCACTCCCACGGCCGATGGCGCGTTGTATACTCCGTCTTTGCCGGAATTGCCGAGCAACCGTCCATGGTTTCCCGCCCAATTCGAGGGCACGGATTGGGAATTCGAGTTGATCCTTGCTCAGACCAGTGATGGTGCGCAAGCCCATCCTGCGATCCTGAAGAATTCGGTCACGGGCGGTCGCGTGGGTGTTTTCTTCCAGTGCAGCCAGAATACGGATGTCCAACCGCGTGGCGAAGTGATCAGTGAATGGATCAACAACTGGTATCTTCCGAAGGTCGCCGCGGCCAAAACGGCCACCAATCCGGTTCCGGCCAGCGGCGATGTGGATGTTCCCCGCGATGTGGTCCTGAGCTGGAAGGCCGCGCCGCAAGCGGTTACGCACGATGTATACTTCGGTGCGTCGTTCGACGATGTGAATGCGGCCAGCCGGAGCAATCCACTGGGCGTGCTGCTCAGCCAGGACCAGTCGGGCACCACGTTCGATCCGCCCGGCGTTCTTGATTTCGACACGACCTACTACTGGCGCATTGATGAGGTCAACGGCG